>Ga0209185_1000452_pt1 | contig 48871 bp, 30 predicted proteins | sample SidtaG_2_FD_187425 | JGI IMG/M metagenome (GOLD analysis project Ga0209185, IMG submission 187425) | Marine algal microbial communities from Sidmouth, United Kingdom - Sidmouth_Asex2 metaG (SPAdes) (version 2) | ecosystem: Host-associated > Algae > Red algae > Unclassified | place: Sidmouth... | reverse complement strand
ACATCCCTGATTAGAGTTGACCGTTTTATAGGTTAATAAATTGATCATTCCATATCGGGCAATTATGAATCCAGAGGCCTTTTTCTGGATCAAGATCAATGAGGCTCGAAGCCTCCTTGATCTTGTCATTGCCATCGGTATAAATAGTCACCGTCGGCCTTTTCTGGATATTCAAATTTACCAATTCCATTTCAAATTCTATAGGTGTCTTCTTTTTAAGATGATCATGGGGTCTTTTATTGTTGTAGTAAGTAACCGCTTTTTTCAATCTTCTTTTCAGATCCTCAAAATTATTTATCTCCCAATATCTTAAAAATTCATTCTTTATTGTTCCGTTAATGCGTTCTGCATATGCATTATCTGTTGCCACTAATCCCATACTAATTGATATGTTATTAGCTTTCAACATTTTCGTATATTTCTTACTCGTATACTGGCATCCTCTGTCAGAATGATGAATCAAATTATTTAAGTTACTATTCTTCCTAAGTCTAAAAGCTTGTTTTAACGCTTTCAAATTTGACTCTGTTCTTAGATTATCTGATGCACTATATCCTACAATTCTTTTACTATATATGTCAATTATAAATACGACGTAAAAGTAGTCGGCACCAACTTTCACATACGTTATGTCACTCTGCCAGACTTGATTTATATCATTAACCATACTTCCTTCAATTAGATTCGGATACTTATAATGGCTTGGTATTGTGGTCTTTATATAGTTCTTTAGCTTTATGACTCTATATCCCGCATCCATCATTATATCTATAAATCTATCGCGACCTATGAAGTCAGGTTTCAACGTATAGTACATTTTTTCTACGCCACATCCAGGATGTTCAGATCTTAATATATCGACATGAACGAAGAGATCCATTAGTTTCTCTTCAAATACTCGATGCCTTTTTATAATCTGATGATATCCTTGCTTCGAGATTCCTGCAACACGATAAAGCTGATTTAGTGAATACCTCATCTTTTGTTTTGTTTCGTGATACCATCTGAGGGTAATGACCCGATATTTTTTTTTAAGTCAAAACCCAAATCTGATTCTGCAAGCTCAAATAGCTTTTGTAAATAATCAATTTTCAGTTGCTTCTGTCCTACAATTCTCTCTAATTCATCTATTCGCTGTTGATAATCCTTAAGCTTCTTTGTGCTGCTATCCTTACTTTCCACGATAACTACTTTTTTTTTATTCAATTTAGATAATTTATAGATCCATCTATAAATTATCTGAGGACTAATTGAATATAGCTTACCTAATTCAATCACTGTAAACTCACCAGACTCGTATTCCTTGACTCGTGCTTGCTTAAAATCTTCGGAATACCTACGTTTGACACGTAGCCGTTTTACTTTTTTCATTGTTATTTGTTAGTGTAAAACGGTCAACCTATATCAGGGACGGACAACTCTTCACTCTTCACTCTTCACTCTTAACTCTTAACTCTTAACTCTTAACTCTTCACTCCCAACTCATAACTCATAACTCATAATTCATAATTCATAACTCACTCACAACTAACTCCTCTTCATCCACACCTTCCTTGCCTTATAAGCTATTATACTCAACATCACTACATGAAAAGCCCAACAAGAATCTCCAAACAAATAATCAATCACTTTAATACCACCTAAGAATCCGACGAATTCGTTAATCGTTAATACAACATAGATACCTAATGCTGACCATACAAAAGCGACAAACGAAAAATCAAATATCGTATCCCAAACTGAAGGCTTCTCGGCACTATGCTTATGAGCATTCTTTATCTGATACTTATAAGGAAAAAATTCTTTATCTAATCTTACAAAGATTCTGTCTTGTATAACACCTATAAATATAAATATTATCAAAATTCCAAATAACTTATCTGTTTGAAACTGTCTTCTTGCAATTTGAATCAATGCCCCTAATCCTCCTTCGTCCGCATTGATAGTTTCTGCAACAACAATATAAGTCCACGAGATGGCTGTCAGTATTCTTACGTCATCTATCAACTTAGACATAACTGACGGAATGTATACGGACTTAATCGTTTGCCATTTGCTGGCACCGATGGTGTACACCGTCTTAAGGTATACATCTTGTACTTCAAAGATTCTCTGTATAACGATAGGTAATAAAAAAATGAATATTCCAAATGCTAAGAAATTAACTTTCATCGAAATACTATTCCCATACCAGAAAATAAATAAAACGGTACACGCTGCCAGCGGTACAAATCTTATAGCATCTATCGTTCTTCTAAAAAGCCCTCTGAACAATGGAAATAGGCCGATAATAAATCCCAAAGGCAAGGTCCATAATAATGCCTTGATATAACCACCAAGATTAAGACCAATAGATCTAAATAAATTCTTAACTAAGTCATTCTGAGTGATCATCTCACCATAAGAAGAGAATACCTCACCTGGCGATGGCAATGTCAACTTAGACATAATAGGATTCTCACCATAAGATAAAATAAACCATACCAGTAGTATGAGGCAGACGCCTAATACCTCCAGCAGCAATCTATATTGCTTAGGAATATCCCCTCTCAGTTTGAATAACCAACTCACTGAATCTTAAAAATTTTAATACAATAAAAAGTTTATTTGCACTCTAACAAGATCACACTTATCATCTAAAACAATCATCGTCATAGACGATTATCCCGGTATTAACTGGAAATCTGTTCTTCTATTTTTCGCCTTACATGCAGCATTCTGATTTGCTTCGCATCCTGGTACTGGCTTACTCGGACCATTACCGATAACGACAAATCTATTAGGATCCATCTGGTATGTGTTCTGTAGATATTGCGATACTGCTTTTGCTCTTTTTTGTGATAGTTGTTGGTTCATAGATACAGAACCTACGTTATCAGTATTACCTTCTATACGTATCCTCATATTCCCAAAAGACTTCGCCGTCTCTGCGAATTGTAAGTCGATTATTGTCTTAGCATTCTCAGTCAGCTGATATTGTCCTGTATTAAAACTTATACTTACTGGCTTAGAAGCGATAGGAGTTGCTGTTCTTTCCTTAGTAGATGCTGGCGTAAATGTCTTAGCACCTTCACTTGCATACTGAGCACCCTTCAGCTTAGAGTTAGCAGAAAGAATAGGCGTTGTATTAATAACAGATCTCCAAGCTGGACCTTGACCTTCGCTGTCTCCCATCTGAGCAAACTTTACATTCATCTTACCATAGAGATCTGCTCCTTGCATACCCTTGTAAGACTTATTAAGACCAAAGAAATCCATATTATCACCATGACTTGCATAGTGTACCGTTGTCATAGCACCTTGTGCATCTGCAAGAGGTAACTGAAGAAACTCTCCTAGGTACTTAGCCGCTTTCTCATGATTGCCCGCATTCTTCATTTCAGCGACAGCTTTCATCCATCCTTCATAGAATCCGTTAAACATATCTCTCTTTTCTCTCATCACACTTTCTTTAGCTAACATGATATCACCTATAATGTGAGACTGCTCTACCGTAGTCAATAATATCTTAGAACCCGGGACTTTACTCGTCGCTTCTATATCGAACGGACTCCATACAACTGCTGCATCTACATCATTAGATTGGAATAATTCTGCTGCAGCGATATTATCTGTTGTCTTGATCACATCCACATCATCTATAGTCATACCGGCAGATTCTAATGCTGTAATTAACATCGTCTGTGCTGGTGCTGGTACAGCAAGTGCTATACGCTTACCACGGAGATCATTGATAGAATTAATACCTCTCTTAGCGATGATCGCATCTCCACCTCTTGACCAATCTGTCTGGATAAATGCTCTCGGGTTAAATGCCATAACATCTGGAATAGAAGTGTATAATGGATAAGCATCGGCAGTCTGTACAATAACATCGTACTCATCAGCTAACCATGCATTCATTGCATTGATCAGATCATCTTCTCTTGTAAATTCTACTTTGAATCCATAATCCTTATAGAATCGACTTCTTGTATTAGCATCAGCACCTTCATTAAAGTATAATCCTGGTGCATATCCTGGCCAAGTCACTAACTGCACTCTTAATACATCTCCGTCATTACTTCCACTTCGATTATTCTTATTGAACAATCCACCATCTTTACTGCTTGATGTCTGAGCATCAGAAGTATCATTATTTCTATTATCAGAATCGTTAGTTTCTGTTTTTTCTTGTTCCGCTTTGTCCTTAAGATCTTGTCCTATCTTTGTGTTATTCATGATGTATTGGCCACCAAAAAATAGTGCTGCCAAAATCAGTAGAACAATTAATAACTTAGAAAATGTTGTAAGTCGTTTTGCCATTGTTATATATGTTTTTAAAAGATTGAAGCCATCAATAACTTGCGTTTAATATTGACTTCTGTTTGCAATTACTGTTTATAAAATAATTAAAATATATTAATCAAAAAGTGAATCGTACTGATTAGATCTTCCAAGTTTTTCTGGTTCTCTTACTGGTGCATTAAGATCTAATATATCACTATCATTATTAGCAGATGATATAAGGCTCTCTTTCTCTGTACCTAACAATAGAGACGTAGACTTCTTCTCCCACTCATCTAGCATCTGCATACCTTTCTCCTCAAAGATACCATTCTGCAAATCTATAGAATTCATAAAGTCCTCTGACATCTCCATGAACTGCTCCATCTCCCCTACCTTATTACTGACATCATCAGCGATATGTTCTAGTGCCTGATCAAACATCAATCTCTTATCAGCGTCTCCCTTGATAATGCTCATCGCAGACTTCATCGCAGAATGACCTGCAAGCATCGCCTTACGCTCTTGCGCCTTCATATTGACTTGATCTTCTATATCTTCGGATAGTATATATGAGTTCTCATACATCTTAGATAGCACGCGGTATAAGATCTCCATTCTCTTATAGAGGTCATCTAATTTCATATTAGATTCCTTCAGTCTACCTGCCTTACGTGTCTTTAGTATTAGGACGGCTTGTTGCTCTTTACCTCTCGCAGCTTTGGCCAAGTCGAGATTGGTTTTGATCTGCTTCTGATTATTGATGATCATCTCTTTAAGCTTATGCATCTGGCCTCTGAGCTTGCCGATCTGCATACGCATCTTCTTCAGGTTCTTTTTCAGATCATCGACATAGTTCTTAAGAATACCGATGGGATCAATGGTAACGAATAAGCCCGTAATCCATCGCATTGTACTCTTATATAGATATGAAATTAAGTTACGAGCCTTACCATCCAGAGCCATAAATATGATCAATCCCAAACTTGCTAAGGTAGTAATCATACCTCCCGTAGATCCTACAAAGGCGATAATAGCGCCTATCCCAGAGCTAATCAAAGCCCCTCCGAGGAGTAAAGCACCTATCAGAAATATCAGGCCAGTTATGCCTTCTGGCTTTCGCCAAAAAGATTTTCGTCTATTATCGAGCATGTAAATGTTAAAAAATGAGCTAATTTGGTTTCAAAAATACGATTTTACATCATATGTATTGTGCTTATATGTAAGCAAAACTGATATTGTAAATCTATAATTCCTTCAAAATAGAATTATCGTCGAATGAATTAAAATATCAGACTAATACATTAACCATCAAGACCTCAGAAGTCTTCGTCATGATAGTATGATACCTAATAAATATATGAAACTTCTACTCACAATACTTATTCTGTTCTCAGCATCAAAGCTTGCGTCACAAGATTGCGGCCTCAGAGATGTAGAGTCAGCATTAAGACTTGGTAGTACTGTAGGATATAATGTAGATGATAATTGGACATTAGATCTTAGTTGGGAGTCAAGAATAGAGAATGATATAAGTCAATATGTAGAGTCTCTCATTGATGTCTCTGCTAATTACAAATTCTTTAGTGGTGTAAAGCTACATGGTATCTATAGACATAATTTCAATATCGGTAGCGATGATGTCTATAGGCTTACATTAGGTGGTTCGTATGCTCGATTCTTCAGTTATACTGATCTAGAATGGGGCATCCGATCGAGAATCCAGAGAGATCACTTTTATATCAACTCTGATGCTGTATACACTTTGCGTAACAAGTTTAGTCTCATCTATGAGATCAATCAAAAGTTAGGACTTGTTATAGAAGATGAAGTCTTCCGAACTATAGGCCAAGATGCCCAATGGAGTAGAAATAGGATCAATACAGGGATAGAATGGAAGGTGACCTCTGACATAGAGCTTATAGCATTTTATAGATTTGAAAATGACCTTAACACCAAAGTCGCTGATATTGTACATACTATTGGTCTATATATGGAGTATGTTATTAAATCTGAAACAGTAAAAGCACTTAAGCCAGTAGACCATTTTGGACATCCTTATAGATGGTAGAGTCACGATTATAATTCTATAATCTTATCCAACACCTTAAAATTAAAATGGTATAAGTGTAAAAACGAATAAGACCCCTACCGCAAGGTAGAGGCCTATTACACTCTTAAATATTATTAAAATGAAGATAAGGCAGCAACCCTAATAGCGCTTTATCTCCAGTGTAAATATCTTTAATAGTTAGCGCTTATATTATAACTTTTTTGCATGTTTTGTAACATGCATTTATTCAATTTGTTTCCTTTCAGGTTTAAAACACAAAGAGATATGAATTTAAAAGAGCTTAAATTATAATTCACTGTCTTCTCCGATGATACCTAATAATTTTAATATAGTTTCGATAATATCCATGATAAATAAGTTGATGATTAGTTAATTATAAATTAGTTGACACATCAAAATTACTTCACAAATAGTACCAAAAACATAACTTTTTATCATGATTTGTAACATGCATATACCGTCTCATATTGAAGACCGTTCAATATGAGTGGATTTTATTATATATATATACTTATAGTACAAATGTAACTGAGATAGAACTATAATTACATTAAAATAAATCACATTTTGTAACATGCATTATTAATCTAAATTGCTACATTTAAGTAGAAATAATCTAAGAATTGAGTTTAACTAAAGGGCGAAAGTGAAAGATTTAAAGGCAATAATTGGGCTACTTACAAAGCAAAAGATCAAGCAGATCGAAATCTTGAGCGAAAATTCTGAATTATCAGAGAAGTCTCGAATTCTATACGAAGGTATCCAAGCAGGAACCATTACTAATGATGATGAAGCCGCATTCTGTCTGTATGGAGAAAATGCCAAAAGCGCAAAGTATAGAGTATTAAAAAATCGATTCAAACAAAGACTTATCAATACTTTGTTCTTCATAGATGTGCAAGCTTATGGCAAGGTTGCTTACGATAGAATAAAGAGTCGCTCATATAAAAACTGGGCAGCGGCGAAAATCCTTTATGACAGAGGTCTTAGTACTAGTTCTATTAGCTTAATGAAAATAATATTACAAAGCACGCTGAAATATGACCTCACAGAACTCTCTGTACTTGTGCTAAGAGATATCAAATTGCATTATGGCTTATACAATTACGATAAAAACAAATTCCAAAAATATGATGCCTTATTTGAAGAACTCAACTTAATACAAAATTATAAAGTCGAATCAGAAAAGTATTATATCATATTAGGTCACATTGTAGAAACAAACAAATCTGCTACATATGATTCCAAGATAATTGAAATAGAAAAAAAATTAAATGCATTATCGAAAAAAGCAATGCTCATTGATTCCTATTACTTGAGATATAATCTGTATATCAGCCACTACATAATACATTTAATCAAAAAGGATTTTAAAAACCAACTTTCAATAACTGAGAATGCCATTGAGTATTTCAATAATAAAAAAGGATTTAAACAGTATGGTGTTGTCACCTTTACACAGATTAGTGGCTTGATTCAGCTCAGTCTTAAAAACTTCGACAAGAGCTATGAAGCCTTTCAGCAATGCCTGAAGTTCAAGCCTAAGGAAGGAAGATTATTTTGGCAATCGCTACATAATTATATCTTCCTTATACATATCCTAAAAAAAGACTACAGACAAGCCTATCGAATATTAAGTTATGTCGTCACCCATAAGACTTTCAAAAACATTTATAATGATTTCCGACAACAGTGGTTATTAAAGGAAGCTTTTATTCAATTTCTAATAAGAATAAAAAAAATAGAGCCGGAAAATATCGATGCTCAAAAATTGAAAAAATTCAGAATCAAGAAATTCCTTAATGAGATTCCTTCATTGACTAAAGATAAGCGTGGATTCAATATTGCTATTCACATTGTGCAGATGCTGTTTCTAATTATAGATGAACAATATGATGATCTTTTAGATAAGCTGTCCTCACTTAAGCAATACAGCTTCAGATACTTAAAATCAAAAGAATACTTCAGATCAAGAATATTCATCAAGATGCTTCTCACCATTCCTGAATCTAGCTATAATATTATAAAAATAAAATCTAAAACTAAGACACTCCACCAAAAACTCCTCGCCACACCTATGGACTTCTCAGAACAAGCTATGAGTATAGAGATCATTCCGTATGAGCAGTTATGGGAGGAGGTCATTGGCTTACTAGAGAGGTAAGTTGAATTGATTCTTTAAAAAAATTTCAAAACTAATTTGATTATTTTGAGTTTATATTGAGATGCTTTTCTCTGTGCCAAGTATTGACACATTAGGTATCTAATACCATTTTAATATTAGAATGTCGGTTATATTATAATAGAATTAGTCAATCTCTGCGTTAAAAATACTCATCATTACGTGTGCCGCCCACAGCGGTAGCAAGAGCTATGACTCAGCCCACCCACTTTCGTGGTTCACTCTTTTCGAGCATTGTCATACTCAATTCGTCTGCAACGAAATCATTCGTTCATGCCTTAATCTTAACAAATTCTCATCTATAATCTTTTCCGACACCTTAAAATTTAAATGGTATAAAACCATCGAGACTCACACCTGATTAGCAGTTGAAATTATTGAAGTGAATTAAAATGAAAAAAGAAGAAAAAGTAAAATTCGTCAATCCCATAGATCCTGACAAAGTAGCGGAGAATCCAGGTATCATGCCCTATGCTCATACTGTCGGAAGTGCCGTCATCAGACCTACAGATAAAGGAAGAATCAAAGGCCTCGCCGTATCTTCTATGTATGAGCAGACTGAGATGCAGATGGACCAGATCAGAGAACAAGTACAACTGCTCGTCGATCAGGCAGATACAATCCGAAAACGTGTAGAGATCTCAGAAAAAATATATCTCGCCAATATGAGTATCAAACCTCTGATCGGTAAGACTTACCATCTGTACCAAAAGAAAGATGGCACCAATGTACTCTCTATGGTTGCCCCTTCTGAGTGGGGTAATAGTTGCCCTTACGAATTTGAAGCTACTGTAAAATTATTAAGTGATCATACTTGGGAGGTACAGGGATAATAATGTATTTGACAAATCTCCTCCTTTCAGTCGTCAAACCTGCCTACCGTCAGGCAGGCAGTGCCTTTGTTCCTGCCTGCCGGCAGGTGGGTTGAAGATATTAATAACTGATTTGACTAAAATGGCTAAGCTCACTTTAAACATTCTCAATAACCAAATACTTGCACTATGTCTAAACCTATTTATAATGGTTCAATTTTGAACGCAATATAGAAGTTGCTGACAACTGATTAGAATAAGGATAATTCTCCCAAAAACTATTGTCAAGATTCATTTTAATTTGTCTTAAGCCTCTTTCTATTTTCATCTTCTTCCCCTTCTTACAAGCTTTGATATTTTGCTTTCCTGTTACAAGATCATAAAATAGGATACAGTGTGATGTATAATGCTTTTTTGTCTTTTTATCAAATTCAAAATTAGAAACTCGGCGCATGTAAGCGGGATAATATCTATCATGTATCTTTCTATAGACTACTTCTTCAAAGTCTTTCTTCTCCGACCAAGGGTCACCGAATACCATTTTGACAATAGCCTTGTCCCTCAAATTTATACTAAGGAATGTATATAATGGACTCGAATTATTTATTTTTAATAATGGGTCAGAAACTTTTATAGTCAAAATCGTATCTCCATCTTGTATACTTTGACTATGAAAAAGAAGCGAACCTATATCGTCAACAGAACTTATAAATTCATCAATAGTATTTAAGTCTTTTTTAAAACCCCATTTAGATAATGACCGGTGATAGACTCGGTTCTTAAAGAGTGTAATAAAAATGCCATTCCTATTATGCCGTAGCATAGCTGGTAAATTGCGATTATCTTCTGTCCTACGGAGTTGGTTCAGATATACTTCCTCCTTTAATTTATCGTGTTGATAGCCATTAGATATGAGTTGAAAGTCGGCCTCTATCATCTCTGAATAGCTGGTATCAGAAATTGTATAATTTTGATAGTAAGCTTTCTGAAGATGCTTTTCAACAGGATAGTTTTCTGGTATCTTTGCAATAGCTTCCTTAATGATAGATTTAAAATAACTGTCACTGGTAGTAGTTATTTCATTAAGTAACAATGCTGAAGAATTGAGCTTTATAATATTATTATGTTCTTCGATTTCAGCATATGGGATAAATTTCGTTTTGTATCCCAATACACTTATAACCAAGCTATCTCCTTTGTTCGCTTCTGTGACATATATCGCAAATTCTCCGATCTCATTAGAAGTAGAGCCTCTACTCTGATCATTCTGGAAAAATACATGAGCAAAGCCAATGCCTGCATTATTATCACCGATAACTTGTCCCCGATATTCTTGCACTGAAACAATTGTTGAAAGAAAAAAGAATACCATGAAGAGTATTTGGTCGTGTTTCGTTTTCATAATGTCTATCATAATTAATAAGCTGCTGGATGAGTACTGGTTTATAGGTTATACGACCCTGATATAGCCAAATATACAAGACTAAAAAATCCTATTTCGCAAAAGTTTATTCATTTCTCGTTATAGTCTTACTTGAATTTATGTACTGTACATCTTTACGTATCGTCACTTGATTAGCTGAGAGAATATAGACATTCTGAATCCGTGCTTTCTTTCTGTTATCCTTCCCTTTATGTACAGTTATAATCTGTAGTTGTCCATCTGGTAATGTATTCTTAGATATAAGCTTATGACCATTTAGTTTGTGACTTTTTTTAGAGAGTTTTAGTATATCAGAACTGTTAGCATGAGGTTCATAAGGATATGCGTAATACAGGGTAAGCTCATTGGCTTTGTCTCCTTCACTGACCGTAAGATTTACAGGCATTGTAAATGGTGATCCATCACTATAATTTTTGTAAGTCAATGAGCCGTTCCATTCTCCCATTGCTATACTTAATTCATCTATCGATACATGTGTATCACTTATTTTTGAGACACTCTTCTGGCTATAACTAATTGAATAACATGCTACTATACAAGCGACGAGGACACTTAGGCTAATTTTTTTCATGTTAAGATTGTCTCATTTTGATATTCAATGATAAATAAAAGGATGATGTTCGTATGCACGATCTAAGTGTTTAAGTTATTATTAATAGGATAGATATCTATTATATTAATGATACTCAACTTCATCTTATCTATTCAGTACTTTTATACTTATGAAGCTTATGTTTTACCGCAACAGCAAGATTGGAATCCCATACTTGGGTTTGATTCTATTATTTGTATCCTGCATATATATATTATCATGTAAAACAGAAAGTAGAAATATAAAAACACTTACCCAAAAACAGCAGCTGGACACCATCATAGATTATACTCCCATTGATACATTAGAGGAAGTTATCCTTAAAGAAAAAATAGACTTCGACACTACACTTTGGGCAGAGATTCTCCCCTCTCCTACTTTGATATTAGATCTCAAGTATGCGTCCATGGACAATTTTACAAAAGAAAAAATCTATGATTGTGCCCGCTGCTTTCTGAGGCTTCATGTAGCAGAAGTATTATTTGATTTTCAAAAACACCTTGAAAAGAGATATGGCTTAGGCATTATAATTTATGATTGTTACCGCCCTCGACCCTACCAACAAAAACTATGGGACATCGTTCCAGATAGGAGATATGTTACTCCTCCCAAGAAAGGCTCTATGCATAATAGAGGAATGGCTATAGACATCGGCTTAGTAGACAGCATCGGTCATCCATTAGATATGGGAAGTGCATTTGATCACTTTGGACAAGAGTCATTTCATAGTGCTACTAATATTTCGGCGGAAGCCATTAAGAATCGAAAGCTACTAAAATCCGAACTGGCTAAATATGGATTTAAAGGGATCACTTCTGAGTGGTGGCATTATTCATATCGTAAGGATGTGATGCCGCTTAGTGATTGGGTGTGGAAATGCGAATAAGAGTAAGGAGGTAGGAGTTATGAGTTGGGAGTTATGAGTTATGAGTAGGAGTTATGAGGGATGAGTTATGAGTTATGAGTTAGGAGTTTGGAGGGATGAGTTATGAGTTAGCAGGGATGAGTTATGAGGGATGAGGGATGTATAAGCTCTTAACTAAATAATTAGTAACTATTACAGGTATTTCTTAATATTCGCTAAGTCTTCCTTGATCTGATTGACTACAATATTAAAAGCTAAATAAAATCCATCTTTAGTAGCGGTAACTTTTGAAGCGGCTTTGTCACTATTTAATTCCTTAGCCTTGAGCTTTTTTGTTTCTGCTTCTATTTCTGCCTTGAGTTGTTCTATTTTTTTGGTCTTGTCTTTTATACTTTTCTCGAGGGCTTTTATTTCGATATTGTGTGCACTGACTCGAGCATTCTGCTGATTCTGGAATGCCTGTAGAAACTTTCTCTCCTCTTCATCTAAGACCTTTATATAATGATTAGCACTACTCTTAAGTATATCTGGAGTTGCCCCCATGCCTTTAGCCATCGCCATAGCTGACTTATATCTTGTCCCCTCTTCCATCTCTACATTAGCTAAGCTCTGCAATGATTGCTTATATTCAAGATAGTCGAAGCCTTTAATATTATTCTTCTCGATAGCTCCGAGAAGCATATTAACGAATTTCTCATCTGGTTGGCCTGACGTCGGAGGCGTGTAAGGCTTATTGGTATTATTGCCTTGAGATGTCGCCTTCACGGCATCTGAGGGATTTTGTTTTTTCTTTGCTGAAGCGGCTTTAGGTGCCTCTTTCTTAGCAGAACCGTCGTCTTCTATGAATATTGACTTAAGTTTATCGAACATATATTGTGGCTGTTTTCTGGCGTAAAGATATTGGTTTTTGTAGCTAATACATATAGACCCTTTAATTATCCATCCTCTCACACAAAATAGTTATTTTCGAGCCTTTAACGTAAGAATATGATAATTGTAGATACTGAAATCAACGACTTATTAAAAGTCCTCGTCCATAGCCCTGATTCGGGGATAGGAAGAATTACACCTAAGCGAGCAGAAGAACTGCTTTTTGATGACATTGTCTATCTACCTAAGATGGTGGAGGAGCACGATACATTCAGGTATGTGCTGGAAGCATTCTTAGGTCAAGATAACGTTATAGAGATCGCAGAGTTATTAGAAGAAGCGCTTAAGCATAGTACTGAATTAAAAGCAGAACTGCTGAAGACTGTCATTGAAGATGAAGAATTGCCTGTATCTACGATATCTAAAATTTCTAATCTCACAGATGACAAATTAGCAGAGGTACTCGTAACGGGATATCTAAAAAAAGAGGATCATATATTATTCGATCCTATTCCCAATTTCATTTTTACAAGAGATATTGCGGTCACTGTCAAGGACCATATAATAATTACAAAAGCTAATAAGGTCGCTAGACAAAGAGAGAATTACCTAACGAGATTTATATTTGCTGCTCACCCATTATTCAAAGATCAAAAGCTGAAGCTCATTGACCTTAATAATGTAGAATTGTTTCCGCCATCACGTAAGGGAGAGCGGGTGTCTATAGAAGGTGGTGACATAATGATGATAGAGAAAGATTATCTACTCGTCGGTACTAGTGAGCGTACGACAGGTCATGCTTTTGATTCTATAAAAAAATATCTTCTCGATAATAAGATTATAAAAAATATTGTCCAGATTAATATTCCGCCTGATCGCTCTTTTATGCATATCGATACTTTATTTACAAGAGTAAGTAAAGATGATATCGTGTGTTATAAGCCGATTATATATGATGGTCTTGGATCTAATGTTCTCGTGTATAATGAAAGCGGTCTCAAGAACTCTTACGCTTCTGTCAAGGACTTCTTCCTCAATGAGATTAATCCTAATATGAATTTTATTTTCTCAGGTATGGGAGAGACGCCTTATCAGGAAAGAGAACAATGGACGGACGGATGTAATCTTGTATGTGTTAAGCCAGGCATTGGTATTACATATGACAGAAATATCATTACCGCTAAAGCATTTGAGAAAGCAGGCTATGACATAGTCCATGCTGATGATTTTCTTAAGCAACACCAATCAGATAGTAATTACGTATCTAACTTATCTAAAACTATTATCGCAATACCTTCTGGAGAATTATCAAGAGCTCGTGGAGGAAGCCATTGTATGACTTGTCCAATATTAAGAACTGTAACCAATGTATAAACATAGCATATATCAGAGAGTCAGGTACGCCGATACCGATAAGATGGGATACCTCTATTATGGTCACTATGCTAAGTTCTACGAGATAGGTAGGACTGAGACACTTAGAGAGGCGGGTATGACCTACAAGAGCATGGAAGAAGATGGTGGCGTTATGCTTCCCGTTGTGCATATGGAGTCACGCTTCTTAAGGCCAGCCTACTACGACGACAATATTGAGATCGTTACTATGGTCAAGGAAATGCCGACTAAAATGATCACATTCCACCATGAGCTAATTAATCAGGATAAGAAGCTCATTAATACTGCAACGGTAAAACTTTTCTTTATAGAAATGGCTACAGGAGCTCGCGTCTCCATACCTGATAATCTTAAGAGCAAGATTGCGCCATGCTTTAGTTAAGCGGAGATCTAAGATTCTATATATACGAATAATGCGGTAAGTTTCATTAAATATTATTAACATTATCATATAGCCTGCTATTGCATATACGTAAAATCCACCTTCATTTGACTTCCGAGGGTATTCATTGTTCTTGGATAGTAGACAGGTTTTTCATGACATTATTATTTATTGTCATAGACGATAGTAATCATATTCTTATTAATTTGCTGTCACATGAAATTCTCGGAAATACCGATAGTAGATATCGTCTTAGATCTAAGTAAGAAGTACTCAGTACCGGGTTTTTCGGGTATCCCTATATATGACGTTGTTTTATTCATCTATAATGAATCAATGAAAGATGATATCGTAACAAGAGCTAATTCTGTAGCGTTCAATTTTTTTATATCATTATTTCCTTCGCTTATATTCCTATTTACATTACTACCCCTGCTGCCTATAACTGCTGACTATCTCACAATATTCAGAGAATCTACTGATGGCATATTACCAGAACAAGCTCATACATATTTATTTTCTGTCATCGAAGATTTAGCCTCTATTAAGAGAGGGGGTCTCCAATCCGTTAGTTTCTTATTTGCGATAATTTTCTCAAGCTCAGGGATGGTTACCCTGATGTATGGATTTCATAAAAGCTACCAGAGAGTATTCAAGAAGCGATCGTACGTTAAGAATAGATTAGTAGCTATATTCTTGACGCTATTATTTGTTGTCTTATTTATCGCTTCTATGTTGATGATTATTTTTGGCAAGCCTCTTTTACAATTGGTATTAGATAAGACACACTTAATACAGTACTCTGGCTCTGTAACACAAGTCCTGAAGTGGTTAGTCGTTACATCATTAGTGTATGTCGGCATCACACTCATCTATAGATATGGGTCTGCGATGAGAGAACGCATAAAGTGGCTTAATTCTGGCGCTATACTCGCTACTGGCGTCTCCATATTTACATCTATTATTTTTGCTTTTTTTATAAATAATTTTGGTAAATACAACGAGATATATGGCTCAATCGGTGCCCTCTTAGTCCTCCTATTATGGATACAGATTAATGCACTGATTGTCCTTATTGGATTTGAACTTAATGCAAGTATCGCTGTAAATAAGGATCGTATTATAAGTCAAAAAAAGTAAGTTAATTCTTAAAGGATATCAAACAACCGATGGGTACCTCTTCGGGAATATCTATTACTCTACCATCATCTATACAATTGAGGACATCACGTAATTCATGATTTGTTATCACTTGTCGACGTCGACCAAGCTTATAATAACTATTGTCTATACGTCCTTGATATAATATCTCTTCTGTAGTTTCATTATACACGACGACCTCTGGCGTTACTGTAACTCCGAATAGCTCAGTTTTAGTAAGGAAGAATTCTTTCTTTAATGGAAAAGGGATAGCATACTTAAGCTTGAATGCATCTATGCTATCTGGACTTGAAAAATGATTAGGAAATAGTCCTACGAAACTCAAGTCAGAAGAATTATATTCTAAATACAACTCATTCATAGTCGGTGTATAGTACTGGCATATCTTACAATCCTCACCTAAGAAGTAGTAGACTGTTATACTATCTTTAGCTTGGCCATAGCTTACGCATGACAAGATCATAAGTATAGATATGAGGATATACTTGTGCATAAGATGCAAGATAACTAATATATGACTGAGGTATTTAAGGTGAGGTTAAACTACATTGCATCGAAAGCACTCCTTAAAATTTTCAGTCCTATACCAATTAATACTTGAGGTGTTACTCTCAACTAACTATTCTTTTTTCTACAAAAACAAAATAACACCCGCTAAACCAACACCTCCCAATACAATTGTATACGGTAGAGCCATTTTCATCATCTTCAGATAGGATAGATTAATTAACGGTGCCAGTGTAGATGTCAGTAAGAATAAGAATGCAGCTTGTCCATTAGGTGTTGCAACACTTGGTAGATTAGTACCTGTATTAACGGCAATAGCTAATGTCTTAAATTGCTCTTGAGTAATTTTACCTGACTTAAATGCAGCTTCTAATTCGCCTATATAAACTGTAGCGACAAATACGTTATCACTAATCATAGATAGGATACCGTTAGCGAGATAGAATACGCTGGCTTGCTTAGATGGATCTACTGATAATGCCCAGTTTATAATTGGCTTAAACAGATGCTGATCATGGATCATCGCAACGATGACAAAAAACACCACAAGAAGAGCTGTAAATGGTAATGCCTCCTCAAAAGCTTTACCTAATGAATGCTCATCTATGATACCTATGAAAGCCGTCTGTACGATAATCAATGCCAGACCTATAAATCCTACTGGAGCTATATGTAGTGCTAATCCGGCTATCAATAGTATACCTGATATGGCTTGTACCCAAAGTCCGTACTTATCCTTAGACGTCATCTTACTGTCCATCTCCTCTGTATAATTCTCTATAATGGAACGAGCAACTTCTGGCATCTTACCACCGTAGCCCATAACCCCAGTAAGCTCTAATATAATTGTAGTCACTAATCCACACACTAATACTGGCATTGTTACAGGTGCCATTACAGTGAAGAATTCTATAAAGTCCCAGCCTAACTTCTCTCCTATTAATAAATTCTGTGGCTCACCAACTATTGTACATACGCCTCCTAATGCTGTACCTACAACACCGTGCATAATAAGACTTCTAAGAAAGCTTCTGAACTGCTCAAGTGTATCACCACTTAATTCCTTCCTGTCAAGGACTCCACTGTCATCATAATCTGCAGAGCTGGAATGGATCTTATGATAGATGCCATAGAATCCTGCTATCACACTAATCAGTACTGCTGTAACTGTAAGAGCATCTAAGAATGCTGATAGTATTGCAGATAAACTTACAAATAATAATGACAATACTAACTTCGATCTTATCTTAGTGAATACTTTACTGAAGATATACATCAGCAATGGTTTCATAAAATATATCCCTGCCACCATAAATACTAATAGCAAAATAACTTCTAAGTTATTCTCTACTTCATGATAGGCGTGCTCTGGTGTTGTAAGACCGAGTGCCAGAGCCTCAATAGCTAAAAGACCTCCTGACTGTAGGGGATAGCACTTCAATGCTAATGCTAATGTGAATATAAATTCTGCTATAAATATCCATGCTGTTATCGTCCCACCAAAAGCGTAGTACGCGAAAACATTGAATATTAAAAAACCAATTATCGTTAGCTTAAACCATGAAGGGCTATTACCTAAGAAATTCTTAAACATATATTCTCATTTAGAAAAGATACAGGTGTATCTAAGTATTATATCTATTATTAAAGTTGGGCAAAAATACCTAAAATTTATATTTAAAAAATCATATGTATAAACAACTGAAAAGGGCCGGAAAACAATGTTTCCCAGCCCTTAAATTATCTTTATATATTGCTACTAATTATTTGACTAACAGCATCTTATCTATAATACGCGTAGACTCCGTCACTAATTCGTAATATATAATACCACCATTAGAGAAGGTATTGTTATCGATTACTGAAATATTTTCTCCTGTGTGACCTGTTTTTATTTCTCTATAAAGTAACTGCCCTGCAGGGTTATAGAAGTTTAATTCTATATCCTGATCTCTATCTAAGAAAAATGTAATCTCTGTAGACGCGGACCATGGGTTAGGGATATTTTGATATAAAACTGCTACAGTTGGCGTATCAACTACTTCTGGATTTACAATATTGATATCTAAGACTTTATCGTTGTCATATATCTCTGATGATAACCTCGTCTGATCTATAGCTAAATCAATAGGCTTATCAGATATTGAACTTACTCTAAGCTGACACAATAGATCCGTCTGTATATCTTGACCTTTATCGTCCCAACTTATATAGATTACGTTATTAGCTCTATCTATGTTATAGTTTGAATTTATAAAAGATGATAACTCAGAATCTATACCTAAAATATCAAGTTCCTGTGGATCATAACTTAAGGCAAATTGAAGTCCTGAGTAATTATTCAGATTTTCGATATTAAGATCGATAAGATAATCATGATCACCCACAGCATTAGGCACAAGTACTAAGTCTACAGATTCCGAAGATCGTGATTCTATATTATCAGATATGGCATTAGCTGTCACTGTATTATTAACATCTCCCATCTTAATACCGATGAAGTCAACTACCATATTATTATCTAAATTTTCTACCATTACATCTTCTTGGATTCCAAATAAGAAAGGATTAAGAGGATCTAAAAATGTCTGATCAGAATCAATTATTTTCCATGAATCGACATCAGAAAATTCATCATTTATACCCAATATTAATTTCCTTAATTCTATCATATCAAGTGCAGTTACACTTTGAGAATTATCTACATCTGCAGCAATAACCTTGTAAGGAGAGTCTAATAATTCTGACCCAAGTATATGTCTCTGTATTCTTATGATATCGAGCGTCGAGACACCATTAAGTGGATTATCATTCTTAGTAGGTACAAGCATATAGTCCCCTCCTGTACTCATCTGTGGAAATGCATATGTGCCGTCATTCTGTGTCATCTCATAAGGCATATCACTTCCCAGTAAATCAACTTGTACATCTTCTACGGCTTCCGTAAGCTCAGTCATTATATTACCACCTAATTCTACATTTTTATTATTAGATGTCGTCATGCAGTAATTATTGACATCGGTTATTGTGACTGTAGTATTACATATCGTAGTAATCGCATCTGGACCCGTTACATAAAGGTCTACTGAATTATCTCCCACCTCATCACAACTGAATGTTCTCATAACATCAGTTACTGACGGACTAAGACTTAATCTTACATTATAATTACACGGGTGACTACTTCCTACTGTCCCTAAACTTGGGTTAGCAGCATCGAGCATAGTGGCCGTAATGGTAGCCATAATAGTATCAATGGTATTATTACCATCAAGATCCATTTGTTGTAATGGGATACTTAGTCCCGGAACACACTTAGCTATAGGTGCAACATTACTTGTAACTCTTATTCTCTGCGTACATGTACCAATATTACCACACCCATCAAAATACTGTAAGGTAGCAGTATGCGTTCCAAGAGGAAAATTACGTGTGTATGAGATCATATTATTATAACTCTGGTCATCATCAATAGTCCCATCAGAGTCTATATCTACAGCGATGCGAGAATTAATATCAGCGACAGCGGTGCAGTTATCTGTAGCAGAACCAGTTACTGTAATACTCTCTCCAGAACAACTTGCTGTAGAAACATTTATATCATTACAAGATGCGGGCGTAGGCTCTACAGTATCACTGACCTTAATAGATTGCTCATATGTGACCGGCGTATAACCTGGCATTCCTTGCATACAAGCATCTATGACTGTCCAAGTTCTGACAACTTTAAAGCAAGCAACAGATCCCTGTCCAGGAAATGAAAATGTCTTATCACTAAAGGTCGCAGATAAGCTCGTACAACTCGCTCCTGTGAGATTAGGAAAATCAAATCCTGCAGGTAAATTAGCTGGCTCTATATCCGCTGACATACATCCCTGATCGGTATCAAAATCCTCAGGCCATATAATCGAAGAACTAGTACTTGCTGCTGAAGACAATAAACTTAATGTCTGTCTACACGTACTCATTCCGTTAGCATCGCTTGCTGTAAATGTTCTTACTATCTGCCCTACTCCACAACCATTAAGCGTGCTACTCACTGTATCTGTAATATTAGAAGTACATGCATCTGTTGCTGTAGCACTTCCATATATAGATAGATCATTAGTATTAATCGAGACAGAACAATCTAATGTTCTATCAGAAGGACATTGTATAACAGGTGCTACTTTATCTTGCACTTCCACTGTTACATTGCACTCATTGAATCCTCCAAATTTATCTAAAGCTCTGAACTTAAGCATAACAGTATTACCTGCATCTCCACAACAGAATTTTACTTCATCACCAAAGCCACAAGGTATCGTAGCTTCGTATATATATCTATGTGTGGTAGTACCACCATTAACAGTTTGCCATGTACCATCAGCATTAACGATTACATGAGTTCCACCTGAAGCAGGTTCTGCTGTAGCCCAATTAGTATAGGATGGCGCTGTATGTCCAGGATATAAATATTGGTCTACATTATCTTTGTAAGATAATCCTATGTAATAAGGATCAGACGTTATCGATGAGACTCTATTTTGTATCCAAAGTGCTTCAGATTCAGATTCTAATGCAAGCGGCATTCCACCAAAAGCTTGTGGATACCCAATCGCCTGAAATCCAAATACTGGATTATCTGATAAGTAATAAAACCTTCCATTACGTTGCCCTAAGAATGACATATCTTTAAATCGAGCAGTATCGCAATCGCAAGCATTATCTAACCTTCTTACTACTGACTTAAATATTGTTCCACAATTATCAAAACTGCCATCATCAAAAGTATGCGCCCATGCCTTAGCAGTACCATCTGATCTAAGTGACACAACTGTATTACGATCACACACTGCAGTAGGTGGTGTATTATCTATGACAGCGACATTAATTGTCATTGAATCAGAGTTACCACATGCATCGTATGCTCTATATGTAACAGTATCTATTCCAGCAGGAAAAGTTACCGTCTGTGGTGTCTTTACATTACGCAAGAATCCTCCATTATAACTTATATCTACAGAAATAGGTCCAGGACAATCATCAGTCACTACGGGTATGGGAAGTATTACCGAAGCCTCACAATTAGGACCCGTTCCAGCAGCTACATTGATATTAAGCAGAGGTGCAATTTCAGGTGCTTCATTGTCTACTACTTCGATAACTTGAAAGTACTCTTCATAAGGACCATTAGAACACCATAGTTCATACACTGTCCAAGTTCTCATATATTTTTTAACACACAGTTGATCCACGACTAATATATCTTCGTAGTCAGCTGCAATGTTACAGTATACATCTACATTAGGAAACAGTGGTTCTCCATTAAGCGTAGGTACACCCGCAGAATCAAAATCTGGAAATCCATCTGCATCAAAAGTAGTTGTACTACATGATAGAGGATTACCATTATCTATAGAGAATGTGTCTGGAAATACTATTAATGATAAGTCTATTCTTCTTAACTGAACCGTTTGCTCACATTGTGACTTATTACCATAAGGATCTACTGCTTGAAAGACTCTATCAATCTGCTTGATAAAATTTACATCACAATGTAGTGGCTTAATCGTCTCACTAAATAGCGATATAGAAGATATCTCACAATTATCCATATGTGTAGGAAATGTATCGAGATCAGAATAGCAATCTAATCTTATCGTATCTATACAGGTAATTAAAGGTGCTAATTTATCTTCTACATTAATAACACCCCAACAAGAATTACCTCCTGAGTTAGTCACCTTAACCATAACTTGAGTCCACAACTGATCTACAGTCAGTGTATTATTAAGAATAACATTGTTCTGATGATCAGTTAATTCTATCGTATAAGTCTCATTGTCATCAACTTCCGACAGTACATCGATAGGTTCTATAACAGAGTTACAATTATTATCTAGTGATACATTGACTTCGCTTATACAAGATATCGCTTGCCCATAGGAATCATGTATAATGAATAGAGATAAAAGGATAGGTAGGCACACAGCAACTGCATGCTTTAATCGGTTTCCAGAATGTAAGAAATGCATAATTTACACTATTTAGTATGTTAGTTCAATATCAGTTAGCACGAAATATTGAAAGTATTATGCTGTTTTTGGGAAAAAACATAACAAACATATTAAATAATTTACTAATATTTAAATTATTGATTAATAATAATTTAAATAATAAAAATAAGAATTCATTACTCTATGATTCTCAATTCTTTATATTAAAATAAGAAGGATTATTCAGTGCATTAAGGTTATGAATTTTTGATTGTAGGAAGATATCCAGTGTAACAAAGGCATGTATCTTATCATTATCTAAAACGAATCTCTCTACCTGTAACTGTCTTAGATCGGCGATAAATTCAATTTCATTATCGATAGAGTAATTATCGATCTGTTCATTGATTAATTCTTGCATTTGATCCAAATTTTCTTGGACAGAAAAATCAAGCATATCTTTAAGCTTGTTCTTGATCTTTGCTTTAAATAACCAAGCGCCAGCCTTATGGATGACGTTCTTAGTTTGTATGTCAATGTCTATATCGTCTGTATAGAACTTTTGCTTTTTATTATCAAAAACTGGTGTTCCAGAAACTAATAACTGACCATTAACAGAACCTGTAACATCAGATACAACGACTAACTTCTCGCCTTCTCTCTTGAGAAATATATCATGTATTGTTACTTGCTTATCTCCATTCATGAGCGTTTCTCCTTTGTAATTTTCTGATAGGTATTGATTAACTTGATCATAAGATATATCTAATACTACGTTGATATGAGAAGTATCATCTAATTCCGTATTCCATTCGAATTGTGGTAGTTTAATACCTGGAATATTATCTGGCTTTACTGAGCTAAAAATTGTCTTGCCCTGTATGGTAACATTACCTGTTGCAGATTCTTCCTCATTTTTGATGTGAGACATGTAGACATTTTGCGGTTGTATAGATAACCAAGAGTTCATCAATGTATCTATGAGGATAGGCTCTTCTACATACTTCAACATATCAAGTAATCTGTCTTTAAAACTAATCTGATCAGCAACGGATTTATCTATCTGCTGCTCGAGAGTAGGTTTACTTCTTTTGATAATTTCGTCGGCAAGCATACTTACGTTAAACTGGATTCCGCCGAGATTAAGACTTGGCTTTTCTATCCATTTATGTGCTGCGAGCTCAGTGTGAGTTATCAGTGTCCAATTAGAGTCTATATCGATACCTGTTATAAAGTTGAGTTCTAATTGTCCCTGACCTGTAATATTTTTTATGAAAGTACTTTTTTCTATTTCTATTTTTATAGGCAATGTCGACAACACTTGTGTACCTAAGAACTCCATGGTTGCATCTTGTTCTTTACTAATTTTTACATCAGCACCAATAGCGTCTATTTCAAGATCTGTATCGAGATATTGATCTATGATTATATTAAATGTATCATTTATTGCTTTTTTATCAATCTCATAATTTAGATTGACGGAGGATGTTAGTTCTGGCATGACAAAGGGTGAGTTGACTTGCTCTAGCTTAGATAGATTCTTCTTAGAACAAGAAGTAAACTGAAATGTAATTAATATAAAAAGTATAAGACTGGTATAGTTCATAGCCTAAGTTATAAGGAATTGATTTACAATTATAAAGTTAATTACTCTCATCTCAATTGACTTTATAATAAAAAAGCCAAAACGTAATTGCTTTGGCTTTTTTCTAATAAAAGTTAATGTCTCAAGTTAAGAACCTATGATTCACATTTATTTCAATTTGGGGTTTCCATAAAATTATCTTGAGTAAAACTGATCCTACAAATAAGTAGTTAAAAAATCGATTAAAATTACAAGCTTGGGATGGCCTCTAATGATTAAAATTTGTGTGTAATAAATTTTGGCTAAATGTCTGTAAAATCATAGTTGAGACCAAGATCATGTTAAAAAAATTAAGGTTTTAAAAATATAATAGTTAAAAATTGTGTTTACTTTATTAATATCATTTTATGGATATCTTTCTTAGAACTCGTCATTACTTCATAATACATCACTCCACTATCGTCGAGTTCATTATTACCTAATTCGAAGCTATTGAGGCCCATTACAGCATCCATAGATTTCGTAAGTAATATCTTTCCATTTACATCATATACAGTAAGAGATACATTATCATCATTAGAGATATAGTACTTGATCATAGTAGTCTCAGACCATGGATTAGGTAGATTTTGATATAATACTAATTCATTATCCTTAAGTCCATCATTGATGTACTCGAGTTTAATAGACCTTAGTGTACCATCGTTACTATATACCTCTGGTGTTATATAATCCTGAGTTCCTATCTGGAATAACTCACTCGTCCAGCTATTCGTTTTAGCTTTTACGATCACAGAGAATAACTCGTCAGTAGCATTAGACAATTCTGTATTCCAACTTAGATTAAGTATACCCTCGTCCATCATAGCTACATTAATATGATCTATAGAAAGATCATCTACATGTGGTATAAATCCGATAAGATCAACTTTGTCTTGGTCAAATACTAAAGACATCTGTATACCATCTATACTCGCTAGATCATCAGAGCTGAATGTGATCTGCTGAGACTCACCTCTTAAGTACTTCTGCTCATTAATCTGAAATTCGAATGCAGACGCATTTCTCTTGTCAGTAAAGACATCCTGTGCATTAGCAACAACTGTATTATTAACATCTCCGATCTTAACGCCTATAAAGTCAACTAACATAGATTCATTAAAATCTAGAATTAAATAATCTTCTGGCACTCCACTTATAAATGGATTAAGCTCGTCTATAAAATCATGTTCAGCATCCACCATTCTCCATGATGTATTATTAGAGAACTCATCTTTTATACCAAGTATTAACTTACGCAATTCGATGAGGTCAAGTGTAGATACATCCTTAGAATTATTAACATCAGCCGCTATAATCTTATATGGAGAATCTAAAAGCTGAGCTCCTAGTATATGTCTCTGGATAGCAATTATATCACCTGTAGACACACCATTAAGGAAATCTATATTCTTAGATGGCTTCACATCATAGCTGCCGCCAAAAGGCATATCTGTAAAGGCATAGATACCATCTGTTCCTGTATCTATTCCTGGCATTTCAGAACCTAATAAGTTAACTGTAACGCCTTCTATTTCTTCATAGTTTTCTGTAATAACACGTCCTGCAACTTCACCTATAGAAGGCTGGTTACAGAATCCCCCACCATCAAGAACTTGCAGTAGATTACCACAACTGTCTACAAGCATATTTCCGCTATAGAGATAGACTACATAATTAGTAATACCTACTTGACTACAATCTACGGTCATTATATCCATTGAAGGATCTGTATCACTCCATGATAATGTAAATGCATCGTTAAGAGGACATATACTACATATGTCAGCATTAGTCTGACTTGTGCTGACATCTACCATCATATTTGATTGTATTGTAACAATAACTTTATCACAATCTTTTACAAATGCAGTTGTATCCACAATAGATACAGAATAAGAAAATGTGCTTACACTTCCACAAACATCAGTTGCTGTAATAGTTACATCTGTAGTACCTCCCGAGTAAGTTCCTGAAGCATCAGCCGTATTATTATCTAAAGCAAAAGGAGAATTATTAGTCTGAGTAAATCCTCCTACACAATCAGTTACAGTCGCAGGTAACATTAAGAATGTATCACAATCTGTAAATGTCGAGTCAAGGAATATTACTACATCTGCAGGTCCAGTTATCATAGGACCGACATTATCATTTAAGTTAATAGTCTGAGCATAGGTCCTTACAAATACTGGCGACTGACAAGAATCTCTTACCACCCATGTTCTCGTAAATTGTCCACTACACATCAAGTTAGAAGGATCAGGATTATCAGTAAAGCTTACAGATAAACTGAAGCAATCAGCATTAGAAGTATCCACAATAGGACCATCTGTTATTATATTAGCTGGATCAAAACATTCATTGAACGTAACAGGTGTAGGTGGCGCAATAATATCTGCATCATCTATAGGGTCTATTGGACCATTAATCGTAATAACTTGCTGACAAGTAGATACGTTACCTCCATTATCTGTTGCAGTAAATAATCTTGTTACTGTACCTACATTACATAGATTAACATCTGTTGTAGCATCTTCTACTAAAGTGAAGTTATTATCACAATTATCAGAAGCACTCGGATCACCGAATACGCTCAAGTTAGATATATCAGAATTACATGGTAAGTCAACATCAGCTGGACAAACTATTACAGGTGGCATTATGTCTTCAACAGTTACGACTGCACTACAAGTTGAGCTCGTTCCACCCGAAGATGTAACAGTAAGAATAACTGCATTATCACCGATGTCACCACAATCAAAGTTATCTGGATCTACATCAAAAGTAAATGCCGTGCCACAAGCTGAAGAACTTCCTCCATCTACATCAACACCTTCTATCATTACCATACCTCCACCATCAAGACTTACAGTAATATCTTGGCATACAGCTGTAGGGACTGAACTATCTTCTATCTCTACATCAACCGAACAAGTACTTGAATTACCACAATCATCATTAACGGTTACTGTTACCATTTGTGTACCTAACTGACTACAGTCAAATATGCTTGGCGCTATAGTAGAAGATGAAGATACCGTAGCACAATTATCAGTAAATGTTGCTAATACATCAGCAACTTCTATCATTACGTTAGGTGGAAATACTAATCCTGCCGTAAGTGTACAGATTGGATCCATATTATCTTCTACAGACACATTAGTTGTACATGTAGCAGTATTATTAGCCTGATCAGTAACGGTTGCTGTTACAAGTGTAGCAGAAGCTTTATTAGAACAATTAAGTAATGACACATCTATTACCTGATTAAAGCTACAGTTGTCATCTGCTGTTGCTATTATCATAGATGGTGTCAATGTCGCTTCTCCATTAACGTTTAGGTCTAATGTAAAGTCATTAACACAAGTAACTGTAGGCAATAATTTATCTTCTACTGTAACTACTGCTGTACATGTTGTCTCTACCCCGCCACTTGTCAATGTTACAGTTACCGTAACAGGGTTATTAGTATCATTACACAGGAACTCTACCTGATCTACTTCGAGTGTAAAATCAACATCACATCCAGCAGAGCTTCCGTTAGTTATATTATCTATATCCATTTGATTAAGTGTATACTGTCCAGTAGCGTCTAAGCATACAGTTATATCATTAGCGACACATACAGGCATGTCCATATCTACTATTTCTACATTAGTAGTACATGTTCCGCTATTACCACAATCATCATTAACGGTAACAGTAACTATTTGTGTTCCTAACTGCATGCACGTAAATAAATCAGGTGCAATAGTCGTAAGTGAAGAAACTGTTGCACAGTTATCACTAAATGTATCGAACACATCAGCAACTGTTATAGTAACATTAGGAGCAAAAGTTAATCCTGTCAATAAAGTACAAGTCGGTGCTGCATTATCTTCTACTGTCACTATTGTTGTACACGTACTAGAGTTACCTGATGCATCTGTAACAGTAGCTGTAACTGTCGTCGGTGCTGCCTTATTATTACAATTCAATACAGATACATCTATCGTCCTTGTGATGGGACAATTATCATTAGAAGTAGCTATTATATCACCTGGCGTAAGTATAACCTGCCCCACATTATTGAGGACTAAAGTCACATCTGGCACACAAGTCACCGTAGGTGCAGTTTTATCAATTACTGTAACTATTGAGTTACATGTCGACGTAGCTCCTGAGCTTGTTATCAGAGTTACAGTTAGGTTAACTGGCGTTGCTGTATCATTACAATCAAATTCTGATTGGCTAAAAGTTGTCGTAAGCATAACATCGCAACCTGCTGTAGTACCATTAGTTATAGCAATGCTATCTGCTGGCGTAAGCTCATATAGACCCATATCGTCAAGGCATACTGAAATATCGTTTGCTACACATACTGGTTCTGTCTGATCTTCTATTGTTACATCAACTGCACACTGTCCAGAATTACCACAATCATCATTGACAACAACTACGACTGTCTGAGTACCTAAGTCGTCGCATGTAAATGTCGATGGCGTAATTGTAGAAGATGAAGAAGCCGTAGCACAGTTATCATCGAATAGCATGAGAACATCTGCAACAGATATTTCTACATCTGGAGCAAAAGTAAGATTGGGTATGAGTGCACATGTAGGATCTATATTATCCTCTACCGTTACATTAACTGTACACTGTGCAGAATTATTACATGCATCAGTAACAGTAACTGTAACTGCCACTGGAGCTGCTTTATCATCACAAGTAAATGTCGTCGGTGTCGCTGCTCTTGACGTTACATCACAATTATCAGCGTCAGAAGCAATAAAGTGTGTCTCACTCAACGAGGTCATTCCATTATCATCTAACTGCATCGTAAAGTCTGGAATACATGTTACAGTAGGTGGTATTATATCACCAACTGTAACTATAGCGCTACATGTAGATGAATTATCACTTGCATCTGTAACCGTAAGTATAACAGCATTATTTCCTTTATCAGTACAGTCAAAATTTACTTGATTTAATTCTAAGCTGACTGGGCTACACAGATCTGATGATCCATTATCTATATTAGTAGTTGTTATAACTGCGTTACCGTTAGCATCCACATTCACACTAAAGTCTGAACATAAAGCTGTCGGTGGCGTGTTATCTATTACTGTAACATTTGCTCGACATGTAGAAGACAATCCTGAAGCATCAGTAACTGTTAATTCTACTGCACTGACCCCTACATGTATACATGTAAACTCTGTCTGATTTATTTCTAAAGTAAGATTATCGGTACAATCATCTGTAGAACCATTATCTACCTGAGTAGCACTTAGAGTAGCTTCTCCAGAATTATTAAGTACTAATATTACATCAGTACAATTAGCCATCGGAGGGTTATTCTCGATCGCTATCATAAATGTACAAGTCGCCGTATTACCAAACTGATCAGTGACTGTCGCTGTAGCATTCTGTGGCGTACAATCTATTGTATTAAGATTGATAGTAGAAGTATTAATTGTTGTATCTACAACTCCACAATTATCAGAGGCTGATGTTACGATAACAAAACCTTCTAACACTATCATCCCGTCATCATCTAATGTTGTCATAATATCCTGACAAGCTATCACAGGATCCTCATCATCTATAACAGTGACATCGGTCTGACAAGTAGAAGACTGACCGTTACTATCAGCAATCGTTAATGTAACTATGTTACCACTTCCTGCATCAGAACAATCAAAAGATGAAACATCTATTGTCGTAATTATAGTAGAATTATCACACTGAGCTACAGAACCAATATCGATCTGTGATACATCAATTGAAGCTGTACCATTACCATCTAATACGACAGAAAGCGTTGCTGCAGAATTACATAATGGGGCAAGGTCACATATGACATCTACCTTAGCAGGATCATAATCATCTTGGTCATTAGCATTATCTGTACCACCTGTACTATCATCTGCGATATCATTATCAGAAGCAAGCTCTGGATTGTTACCATTAGATATGGTTGTAAGTGGAGAATCTTGATCTACTAAGTTATCTTCATTATCAGCAGAAGTAATCTCTGCACTATTGATAAGGCAGCCACCTGTATAATTAGCATTTATAGTCAATGTCAATCCTGTTGACATTGAAGCACCTCCTGCAAGATTTGCTATTGTTGTCTGTACATTATTTCCTACAAGAGTATACCCAGGACTTAATGCTGCATTAAATGTAAATCCAGTAGGAATGTAATCTGTAATCACAACATCTGTTGCATCTACATTACCTTGATTAAAAGCAGTAATTATAAAGCTTACATCATCACCTGGGCTATATGGACCAGGAGAAGAAGCTATATTAATGACCTTAGTTAATGCTAAGTCAAATACACTTATCACAAGATCCGCGGGATCAAAATCATCTTCATCATCATTCTCATTATTGACTGCATCGTCTGTAATCGTACCGTCATTATTAGGATCAGAATCAGGATTACTATCCTCATCTACAGGATCTTCATTATTAGGATCATTATCATTATCTGCAGAAGATATCTCTGCAAGGTTAGTGATTGTCGAACCTGGATTATTAGCATCTATTGTAAATGTTATAGGTACTACTATATCCGTAGAATCTTCTAAGAAAGGTATAGGGACATTTAATGATGCTATACCATTAGCCCCTTCTGTCCAGTCTGTATCATTCAATGTTAATCCCGCAGGAATATAATCTACCAATCCGATATTAAATGCACTAACATTACCTTGATTAATTACATTAATATCAAAAGTAACATTGTCACCAGGCTGGTAAGGTGCTGTACTTGTCGCTGAGATAGTCTTACGCAGAGCTAAATCGAACTTAGGACAAAAGTCAACATTATTATTATCCTGTACGTCTACTGTAATAGTACAGAATGATTGTATCAGAGTATCACTTCCTGGGTTGCATAAAGTTACCCATAGTTGCACTTCATTTAATCCTAAATTTGTACAGTCAAATATTTTCTTTACATCAGTTGTATCTGAAGAGAAACTTAATTTTATAGGTAGTCCACAGACATGCGTACTACTTGCATTAATCATTTCTGGGAATATACATGCCATCTCATTGTCAGAAATACCGTCATTATTAAGATCCATAGGTACCAGTCCTATGCTTAATCCATCCTTACAAGCTGCTGTAGGTGCTTTCACATTGATGACATCTATCTTCTTAGAACATGTCGTTACATTACCACATAGATCTGAGAATGATATGAATGCGATATGTCGCCCTATCGGCAACTTACCATTGAAAGTATATGAATTAGAAGATGTTGAATCTCTAAATACGGTACCATCACTTATTCTAAGTTCAAAGAAATTTCTTAGTCTATCGTCTTCTGTACAATCGTCAGATGCGACTACTGTAAAAGAGACATTTCCAAAATCACACTCATTAGTTCTTATTGTGAGATCATCACATCCACTAAGTATTTCTGGACCTACAGTGTTAGAGACTTTAATTGTCTGCTCATGCACGATAGGTGTATAACCTGGATCATCAGATTGGCACCAATCTATGATAGTATAAGTTCTTAATATCTTAAGACATGCATCTGCATCAGGCCCAGTAAATGTAAATGTCTGATCCTTAAATGTAATGCCTATCATAGCACATGCTTCTACATCGTATTGCGGTAAGCCAAAACCTTCAGGTAGATTCTCTGGCTGTAAGTCTCCAGAATCACAACCTAAGTCTGTAAAGTAATCTTCTGGAAGATCTACTGAATTAAGATCAAATGGTGTTGGATTTACTAATGTGATATCCTGAGTACATGAACTACTTCCACCATTATCAGATGCTGTAAATGTTCTCATGATCATACCTTGACCACAGCTATTTACACCCTCAATAACTTCTTCTGTAATTGTAAACGTACAAGAATCGACTGCGGTTGCTATACCGAACTGATCCAAATTATTAAAGTCTAATGGTGTATCACAATCTATATCAATATTAGGTGGACAAGTAATTATAGGCGCTACCTTATCTTGTACTGAAACAGTAACCATACAATCATTAAATCTACCCTCTTTATCTATTGCTCTGAATACAACCATCTGATCTCCTAAATCCTCACAACAGAATAGTACCTCGTCACTGAAGCCACATGGATCTGACAATTCTACCACATAGAATGTCTCTATTGTATTACCATCTACAATAACATAATTTCCATCTGCATCGACGATAACATTATCACCTATATTTGCTGGAGTAGGATCTAAAAATGCGTCACATCCCACATCGGCATGATTAGTAAATGTAAATCTACCTTGGTGACCATCATCCGAAATTCCGACGTAATAAGTAGCACCTGAATTAACTCTATTTACTTGCTCATACACCCAGTCTTTCTCTTCACAAGATTCTTCTCTCAGAATCATACCACCAAATGCATTAGAATATGAAAATGCTCTAAAGGCATTTGTCTTATAATTAGAGATGTAATACAATCTTCCGTTTCTATCTCCGAGATAAGTCATATCATCGAATACTGGTCGATTACAATCACAATTACTATTTACTCTTTTTGTCAAAAACTTATATAAAGCACAGTCATCATAACTGCCGTCATCAAATGTATGTGCAAATGCCTTAGCTGTTCCATTGGATCTGAGACTTACTGTCGTCGAACCGTCACATATTGCCACTGGACTTACTTCATCTAATACTCTTACAGACATATCACATGTCGCTATATTACCACACTCATCATAGACATTATACGTCACCATATTCACACCATTACCAAGACTTACCGTAGGTGATGTTGTAACATTAGGGAAGAATCCATCCGCTGTAGAGATATCATATATAAATGTCTCACTACAATTATCTGTCGCCGTAGGTAATGGAAGTGTAACCTCTTGATCACATCCTGGTGTACCGTCGGTACTAATAGTTATACTTGGTGGACATGTAACCATAGGCTTCTCGTCATCGATAACCTCTATAATCTGTACAGTTCTTATTACTTCATTAGACGAACACCAGTCTTCGTAAGCTGTGAATGTTCTCATAATCTTAGTCACACAGCCTCCTGTTGTAATAACAAAATCTTCGTAATCAATATAGAAATTACAGTAATAATCACCAGCTGGGATTAATGGTCTTCCAGCAAGAGTAGGTACGCCAGTCAAGTCTAATCTTGGTCTTCCATCTACATCATAGATAGAATCATTACATACAAGATTAGTATTATCAACTATAAGTAAACTGTCTGGATATACGATTTCGTCTATTTCTATTCTTTCTAATCTGATAATCTGATTACATACTGGAGACACATTTCCATAACCATCTGTAGCTATATATGATCTTGTAACCTCTTTGATAAAGTTATCATCACACTCTAGTGGCCTCGTCTTCTCTCCTATCAGCTCGAATGTAGCTGTACTACAATTATCTGCTACAAGCGGTCTATAATTATCTAACTCATAACATGGCATTGTAATATCATCACACTGAATAACAGGTGGCAATTTATCTTCTACATTTACCGTAGACCAGCACGAATTACCGTCACAAGGATTAATAACTTTCACCATAAGGCTAGTCCATAAGTGCTCTTCTGTAAGGATACCGTTAGGTACAGAATTACCATGGTGGTCTGTCACCATTAATTGGTATACCACTCCTGGCATCATAGGACTTGATAAGAAATCACTCGGCTCTAATTGTGTTCTACAGTTATCATCTAATGATACGTTAATCTCTCCTCTACAACTCATAGGACCAGTAGATGATCCTACACTTATAATTGCAATGCCTGGCGCTACACATACATCTGTACATGTCGGTGATACCATTAATGTGAATGGTCCTCCTGTTGCAGAAGCCCAATCTACAGTAACGCATGTGCCTGTTGCAGATCCAGATATAGAACCTCCCCCCGACAGTGTCCAAGCGTATGATGTACAGCCTGCAACAGCATCTATACAATAAGTAAATGGCCTACCACCACACACTGCTGACAGACCATCACTTTCTATAATAGGATCAGTATATACACAACCATCTCCTCCTCCACTAATCTGAAGGAATGCACCTTCTCCATTAGTAACTCTTACTGAATAAGGGATGCCGTCTACAATGATACCATCTAATAAATATTCACTCACACCATTACCTAAAGGCTGCTCTATTAAATTAAAACCCATTGCCCCTAACATAAATGGCGTAGGCGTTGCAGGTGGTGCTGCACTTGTAGTAGAAAATATATCATATAGAAAATCTATATACCACACCTGACCCGATGGTGCCGTCACTGTAACTAGCTCATCAAATTGTCCATCAAATGGATCTGTTGCATTTCCTTTGCAAGTACAAGGATCTTTAATTTCTATAGACGCAAGATAAACGCCTGCAGGATCTTGATCATCTTCGTCGTCTATGCCGTTACCGTCTATTCTATTGTCGTTAGCAGAACGGAAAACTCCTCCTGCATCATTAGACATATCTTTATCTGCTTTACTATCTATATCATAAGCCGATACATCATTACCTGCCATATCTGTGACTACGCCTATCTCCGCATAATCTACAAGGTACCCAACTTCTGCATCTTCTAAAATCTCTAATGACAGGGTGGTATAATGCACCTCATTAGGTGCAAGTCCATTAGCAAAATTAATGGTTCTATAATACATTTGATTACTAGGATCAGATGCTTCTATCTCCCAGTTATCGCCTAACATTCTTACGCCTTCAGGGATATAGTTCATCACCATGACTGATGATACTGTAGTCTCTCCTTGATTATATAACTCTATAGTAAAGTCCACAACATCTCCTATCTCTACATAATCTCTCTCCGTCGTTATCATCAATGCTAAGTCTAACTTGTAAGAAGAAATACTTGCAGGGTCTTCATCATCCTCATCAGATGTACCATCATCATCGATCATATCATCTGTAGACGTATTAACCTCTCCTCCATTATCGTTACCGAAAATAGAATCTGGAGTAGAATCGAAATCTACAGTTATACCTGGCTTAGAAGATATAAAACCTGAAATCTCCGCTAAAACGATAACTTCGTCTTGCTTATAATTATCATTAAGTCTGTACTGAACAGATGTCGTCACAGATTCTCCTGGCTGTAATATTCCGTCATATGTAGTAGTCACAATATCAGAAGATAGGTTAGTCCATCCCTGATTATCTGTAGCTACGAAGTCTAAAGTATTAGGATACTGGCTCGCAATATCAAATGATGTCGTTGCGATATTTCCTTGATTATATACTGTGATATCAAAAGTTACAATATCACCAACTTTATAAGTTTTATTATTTCTCACCACATTTCTGAGGGCAAGGTCAAGTACACATATTCCTGCTGGATCTTCATCATCCTCATCTACACTACCATCGTTATCTATCTGATTATCTGTAGGAGAATTTGCTTCTCCACCATTATCATTAGTCCAGTCATCATCAGCAGTAGAATCAGAATCATTATTGACATCTCCATTAATATCTGTTGCACCACTGATTTCTGCTGTATTAATATAGTCTTGGATATTATTAGTCTGTACTACTTGCAATCTGATAATATGCTCAGCAGATTGCCCTGGAGCAAGATTATCATCTATGAACAACTTAGCCATATTACCATTCTTAATCCAACCAGGATTAAGAGCTGGGTCAAAGACAAATGCTGAAGTCAAATAATCAACAAGCTCATAGCTATCCGCAGTAATTCCTCCCTGATTATATACTTGAATCTTAAAATCTATAATATCTCCTACTTTGACGTTAGTTGCATCCGTAACTACCTTCATCAATGCTAAGTCAAAATTACTTGAAGACTTTAAGCCTAAATCTATAGTTGTATTATTACCTGATTTTAATAAGAAATCTGCTGATGGGTAATCAAAACATACAGAAGAATTTTTAAGATTAGAATTTATTTGTGTCGTGCTATTATCAATTGTAGGAAAATAGTATGTGTTATTAAAAGTATAACTGCCTGTGTTACTATCATATATATCAGAATCTAACGCTACAGAGTATGCTTGTCCAGCGTATACGTTAGTATCAAAATAATAATGTCCTGATGCATCTGTTGTTGTACTACTTACTTTATTACAGTCAGAATCATATAGATTTAATTTTAGTCCCGCAAGACCTGATTCGTTAGCATTTTGGATGCCGTCACAATTGTCATCAGACCATACATAGTTACCTAACTGAGCACTTATAGCTCCACATCTTGTTACGATATCTCCAAATCCTGAAGCCTTACCGAAATAGCTAATAAGGTTTCTGTTATATAATTGTTGGCTTGATATTTTAGATCCATTTATCGTACTGTAACTGTGTAATCCACCTGAATAATTATCAAATTGTGGATCGAATACACTACTTACCACATTATCTGTACCTGGCACGATAGCAATAGAACCAGTCGTAATATTATGGTGATCTTCTGGATCAGCAGGGAAGAAATCGTCTCCGAAGAACTCTCCTCCACCAGGTCCATCATTATTATTAACTCCAGAACCAGTAAGGTTTCCAGCAGTTCCATTATTTTCTATCACCCACTCACCATTCACTCTCGCTACCATTAGTAGCTCACCGAATTGCTCATCTAATCTACTATTCGTCTGAGTACAATATCTGTGGCCTATCCTATCTGATAGACTTATTATCATGTTACCTTCATTAGTAAATTCTAAGTCAGTTAACCAGTAAGATCTTTGCTTCCAATTAGCTTGATCATTCCAGTGTCCACCTTTGAAGTCACTACTAAATTCTAAAGAGAAATTACCAGAATTAATATTTAATTTATAAATGTGAAAACTTGTTTGCTGATCATCTTTTGATGTCTCTGCAGTACATGTAACACCTACATATACAGCACCGTTATGATAGTTAACTGCAAATGGTCTATAATCATTAAATGTACAACCCGGATTAGGAATTGCATATGATCTAGTTTCTGATGGTATTGGATTATTTACATTTACACTAACTAAAGTCCTATTATGTAAATTAACCACATATAGATGACTTCCTTCTTCGTTAAGGTCCATACCTCCTAATCCGATTCTACCGACTTGATTACCGTAATTACAGTCTGTAGGATTAGATACTACAAGAGAACCTATACTCTGACCTAGACTTGATAGCGTCGTCAATAATGCAGTAGAAGGACTTCCTGATAATGTCGTCTTATATATAGCATCATGTCCGCCGCTTCCTAATGCAGTGTTCTGCTTAACAAAAGCAGCAGAGAATATCTGATCATTAAATTGGTCATAGGCGAGACCCCATACACTTCCTGTCTCTCTCTGAGTTGCGTAGACCTTGACAGGAGAACTTCCAGTAAAGTTATTTTGGATTCCTATTAAAGTTTCTTGATTATTGTTAGTGCCCGATACACCATTCACGAAGCAACTGAGTATTAACTCTGTGCTTTGGCTACAATTATTCTCCGAAGTTGCTATCGCCAAATCTGCATTACAGAATGGTACGACGACCTTCTGCACATCAGTCCCGTTATCAGGGCCAGAAGCAGAGATTATCTCATCGTCGTCTAAATCAAATCTGACGATGTAAAAATTACCATCATCAAGACCGGTGACACTATAATTACCATTGCCACTAGATAAAGCTTGACCGACAAGCTGACCGTTAGCATTGTAGACTCTTACTCCGATACCTGAAAGACCAGGTTCAGAATTATTGTGAGTTCCATTATAGTCAACATCTGAGAATACAGTACCAGAAATGGTTCCTGAACTGCATTGAGCAGTGAGTTGAGAAATAATAAATGTAGAAAATGCAAACGCTAATAATGCATTGCAGAAATAAGATAATGTAGATTTTCTCATTGTAGACCTTCGTTAGTAATCCGAGTTCTTAAAAAAATAAAATAAACAAACTCCAAAACACTGTAAACCAGCTAATTAAAGCACATTTACTGTGTATTTGAAAAAAATAACTCGGTTTTTGGACTATACAGTACATCTTGGGGGATATACATTACAATAAGTACAAATATATAAACAATTATTTATTAGTACTCTACATATAACAATAAAAGCTAATGTGTAATAATACATATTGTTTTATGTATGTATATGACGATGATAATCAAATAGGTATATTGATATTTCGGTATGTTAAAAAGCAAGCGCTTTTATTATATTTCATTTTCTTAATGAATAACAATTACTTTTATCACCCTAATTAAACTAATAGAAGCACAAACAATTGCTATGAATATCAAGGAACAGCTACAAGCTGAATTAAATACGATCAAGGCAGATGGTCTATACAAGAGCGAAAGAATAATAGTAACTCCCCAATCATCTAAAATCACAACAGAGAAAGGATCAGAAGTCCTTAATTTCTGTGCCAATAATTATTTAGGTCTTTCTTCTCATCCTGAAGTCATCAGTGCAGCCAAGGAGGCAATAGATACACATGGCTATGGTATGTCTTCGGTAAGATTTATATGTGGAACTCAAGACATCCATAAAACCTTAGAAGCTAAAATCGCAGATTTTGTAGGCTGTGAGGATGCAATATTATATGCTGCAGCATTTGATGCCAATGGAGGACTATTCGAACCACTACTGACTGCTGAAGATGCTATTATCTCAGATCAGCTTAATCATGCTTCTATTATAGATGGCATAAGACTATGCAAGGCTAAACGATTTAGATACCTTAATAATAACATAGAAGATCTAGAAGCGAAACTAAAAGAAGCGAAAGCAGCAGGAGCAAGAAGAATCATGGTAGCTACTGATGGCGTCTTCTCCATGGATGGTACAATAGCGCAAGTAGATAAGATATGTGATATCGCTCATAAGTATGGAGCACTCGTTATGGTAGATGACTGTCATGCTACAGGATTTACAGGTAAGACAGGGAGAGGAAGTGCTGAGCATTGTGGAGCATACGGCAAAGTAGATATTATAACTGGAACATTCGGCAAGGCACTTGGAGGTGCTTCAGGAGGCTTTACTGCTGCAAGTAAGGAAGTCGTAGAAATCCTACGTCAGAAATCAAGACCTTACCTTTTCTCTAATACCCTGGCACCATCAATTGTAGGTGGCTCCATAAAAGTTCTTGACCTACTATCAGAAAGTACTGCACTGCGAGACAAATTAGAAGAGAATACAACTTTATTTAGAAAGGGGATGACAGAGGCGGGATTTGATATCGTTCCTGGAACACACCCTATCACTCCTGTCATGCTGTATGATGCTAAATTGTCGCAAGAGTTTTCAGAAAAGCTATTAGAAGAAGGCATCTATGTCATAGGTTTTTTCTACCCTGTAGTTCCTAAAGAAAAAGCTCGTATTAGAGTACAAATTTCTGCCGGACACTCTACCGAAGAAATAAAAACTGCGATAAGTGCTTTTACTAAAGTTGGTAAAGCTCTTAAAGTAATATAAACTGAAAGTACAAGGACTGACTTATGACCTCCATCGAAAACAATATTCTTAATCGAGCGGAATTCGAAATATTCTTAATGCTCTACGCATCTCATGTTGACTATGTATATACTGAAGAAGAAGAGAATTACATTAGATCTATTTCAGATCCTAAGACATATGAGAAGATATTTGAGCTATTCAAAAATACGACTGACTATTCTTGCCTGAAGATCATTCTGAAAAATAAAGAAGCTCACTTCGATAATGAAAAAGAAAAAAACTACTATTTCAATCTATTGAAAAAAATATTTGAAGTCGACGGCAACTATTCAAGAATAGAAAAATCATTTATCATTTTTTTTGAAAAATTACTTGAAACAGAAAAAATATAAAAGTCCTAATGTTTTATTTCTAATTAAATATTGACACCTTTACGTTATAAATTATTACAATGATTAATATAAATAGATATACCTCATTTAAAACAAAGCATCGCAGCTGAGATTTGTCTATTATATAAATAAAACCTATAGCCTTGTCGATGCAGATTGACAAGGCTTTTTTAATCAAGTGATTTAAAGAATGAAACGTAGAGTATCACAATTCATAAAGTTCTATATCAATTCCTTCTCGGGACTTAATCGTGATATCTGGTACTTAGCACTCATCTATCTTATCAACAGGTCAGGTGAGATGGTCATTCCATTTATGAGTGTATTCTTGACTGACCAGTTAGGATTCCCTAAACTGCAATCTGGCATTGTACTATTCACATTTGGATTAGGAGCTCTTATAGGAAGTAACATTGGCGGATATCTTACTGATACTATCGGTAATGTAAAAGTAATGGCTACCAGTCTTACCGGTATGGGTATAGGCTTTATTGGAATTCTATTTTTCGATCACTTTATACCATTGTGTATATGGATGATGCTTACGGGTATATTTACGAGCATGTTCAGTCCAGCTGCATTTAGTGCAGTAAGTTTATGGGGTAGACCTGAAAATAAAACTCGTGGCTTCTCACTCTTAAGGATGGCAATAAACCTTGGTATAGCCATAGGACCTGCGGTGGGCGGATTCATAGCTTATGGTGTAGGATTTAACTGGTTATTTGTGATAGATGGTATAACATGCTTTATAGCATTGCGATACTTACTGCGGCTACTTGGACATCGCAATGGAAAATATAAAAAACCTAAAGACGAAAAGCTTATCAAAAAATCACCTTATAAGGACTGGGTGCTTATGCTATTCTTATTTTTCAACTTGATTAATATGATAGCTTTCTTTCAGATTCTATTTACAGTACCCGTTTACTTTAAGGAAGTCATTCTATTAGACGAGCGAGTAATTGGCTTATTCTTTACCGTTAACGGTTTGCTTGTATTGGTCTTAGAGATGCCCATCGTATATCTCATAGAGTTAAAGAAAAAATTCTTCACACCGATGATCGCTGGAGCCATTATTATAGGTATAGGATATTTGAGTTTGAGCATTTTTGATAATGGCTTTGTAGCTATTGCATTTTACAGTCTGCTTGTTGCTTTCGGAGAGGTTATTAATTTTCCTCTGATACCGACTATAGCTATGCGTCGATCTAATCCAGAAAACCAAGGCAAATACATGGGCACTGTTTCTACAATGTTCGCTATGGCTTTTGTACTAGCGCCTTTACTGGGACTACCTATTGTCGAGCACACAGGATACCATAATTACTTTATCATGGCAGCATCATTATCAATATTTTCTGGTATATGTCTGCAATTTATAAGAAGAAAATTTGTGGAGCAATGATATAATCTAATGCTATCAGTTCTACATAATATCATGTATGACAAGTATATAACAGCAGCATTCTCTTTTAATAAGGAGCCTGCATCACAAATAAAATCTTTACATTAGGGAAAAGTTCGACTTCATGAAAACGATTTTATCTATAACATTTGCGATATTTTTTATTCATCTAAATGCACAATCAGTTTCTATTAATTTAAATAGTGAGGACAAAACTTGTGTAGAAAGTGGCACTATTTATAATGGAATAGACAACTGGGAAGTGTTCCAGACCGATAACAATATCAGCAGTGGAACTAAGACAATTTTGTGTGCAGAATTCCAAGACGCTGACTCCGAGATAAATATCAGTACAGCTGAAGAAGGTAAGGTCATATTTATAGAATCAATAGAATCATTAGACATACCTATTACAGATAATAACATCTTCTCTCTAAGCACCCTAATTATGGCTCCTGAAGAATTATTCTGTGACTGCTCGACCGAGTGCACGTTAGACGTATGTAATGAAATTATCGTTATTTTTAAGGGTGATATAAATGGAATAACACTCCGAGATACGATTAGCATCATGAGTTCTGAATTCTCTAATTTCAATGGTGTAGACAGGAATATATTCGAATCGTGTTTTGTTACACCCCCCTATGATAACTTAGTGATAGATAAGATTTCTATTTCAGTTTTTCCTCAAGAAATCGACGCTTCTTCATATATCAAAGTAAACAGTCTGTTTTTTTCAGATGTGGAAGACTACAACTTCTATTTTGATGACGCCACTTTTATGAATCATGTCATACCTGATGCATTTAGATTAGGCATAGCTTATGTTGTACGACCTTCTTTTTTTACTGAGTTTCAAGATGCATTTTACTTTGGACATATCAAAGTACTGAACAGTAACCTCAGTGATCCATCTAATAATGAAAAATTCTATTATGAAATAACACCAGAAGATTCTACCGCTCAAAAAATAATAAATATTATAAATACAAATTTTTCACAGCTTGTATTTCAGAAAGATGCTCACCTTAGAGGCGCCTTAGTTTCCCTACCTGATAACGACACGCTACGCCATAGAGTCAACTTAGTAAATGATGGTGCAAATATGTGCATAGCTGGACTTGTAGACATAATAATCGATAATGAAAATGAGTTCAGATTTAAATCTGGAAGTATTCATTTTAGCAATGATATGTCATGTGTCCAAATCCGTAAAAAGGCTAAACTTGTAATTGACAAAGGAGCATATCTACATTATGGGAATAATGGCATAGGACTACTTAGTCTAAGATCAGGTGCTATCATCAGCATAGAAGATAACGCTGCTCTTTACTTTGATGGAGAGCTTGTAATGCCTGACAACAACATATCGAAAGTGACAGTAAAGCTAAATTCTAATCAAAGCTTAAAATTCAGTCCTTCTTCCAAAATAAAAACCTACCATCCCGACGCTAAGCTGACAATCTATATGGAAGGTGGTCATCTTGATATCTCACAATTGCGACCTGAATATTATCAATATCTCGATATCATCTACCCAGAACAATTAACAAGTAATCCAAAATCTATAGTACTCTACCCTAACCCTGCTTCTGAAATATTGACATTATTTATAGAACAAGAAAATATAGGAAGTACAATAAGTATTTATAATCAGATAGGTAACCGGATGACAAATATTATCTATTTAGAAAATAGAATTAATGAGATAGATATTAGCGCTTTAGAATCAGGTATTTATTTTGTAAGACATAATACTGGAGATGTAATTCGGTTGGTTGTGGAGTAATGAGTATATATTGTTTATCCAATTCAATAAATTAAATTAAAAGATGAGCACATATACAATAATCAAATTAGTCAAATTAGTCTTGTTAGTTGGATTTATATTATCGACAGTCATCTTCTATCTGAAAAAATCTACTGACCAATTAGGTATTAACAAGCTTATTTCTAAATCACAAAAATTAGAAGAGCAAGATCTGATAAATGAAGCAATAGAGAAATACAAATACGCTTTAGCTGAAGCATTAGGATTTAAATACCTCTCAAAGATTACATTAGACGAATTAAAAGATAACTTAAATACAAATGGCTGGTACGTACTTAATGAATTATCTCGAGTTTATAAAAACAATAATATTGATTTCTCAATGGATAATTGGTCTGCGATAAAAACTCGAATAAACAACATTGAAACACCACCCTCGAAAGAACAAATTCAGAAAAATATCACAGATGAATTCAAGAAACTTCCATAGCTAATCTAATTTATACTTGAATTCATTGAAAAGTCACTTAAGCTTTACCATACGCCTCTAATCCTCCCCTAACAGATCCATGCTTCAATAACAATGCATTGGCCTCCTCATATGTAAGGTCTGTCTGATCCATTATCATTTTAGTGCCGCGAGCTATAAGCTTGTCATTACTGAGTTGCATATCGACCATCTTATTATCTACTACGCGGCCAAGTTTAATCATAACAGATGTACTTACCATATTGAGAATTAATTTCTGTGCAGTACCTGCTTTCATACGTGTGCTCCCTGTGACGAACTCTGGACCTACTACACATACCATTGGAAAATCAGCATGTTCAATAAGAGGAGCACCAGAATTACAAGTTATACAACACGTTGCGATATTGTTATCCTGACAATACTGTAATCCACCTATAACATACGGAGTGGTTCCTGACGCCGCTATACCGATGACAATATCGGCGGACGAAATGCCATAAGACTTAAGGTCCGCGATAGCCAAATCTTTATCATCTTCGGCAAATTCTACAGCTTTTCTCATCGCAGAATCTCCACCAGCCATCAGACCTATAACCCAATCATGTGGCACACCAAAAGTAGGTGGACACTCCGATGCATCTACGATACCTAATCGACCACTTGTCCCAGCGCCTATGTAAAAAAGTCTACCCCCCTCCTTCATTAAACTATATATTTTATCAACAGCATTCTCGATATCAGGTATTATTGCTTTTACTGCCTCAGCTACTTTATGATCTTCAGTATTAATATTATATAATAATTCTGCTGTAGACATCTTATCTAAGTGCCTGTATAGCGAGTTATTCTCTGTTATACGATTCTTCATAATTGGTATTTCTTAAAATATATTTCTTAAAAAACTGAAGTAATTAAAATAATTATTGGAAATATGGTGTCTTCTCCAACGCTTTATCAACTATTTACGTCTTAGGTAATAGGATTATTAGTATATTAGAATCAGAACAAAAATTATAAAAGCCATGCAAAAATCAATCATTGTATTTCTGCTGCTATCTTCATTAGTCTTTACACTATCTAACTTTACACAAGAGTCTAATAGAGATGTTGTCATTTTCGCCATAAATGAAACACCAAAATTACCAGAAATTCCTTTCACATATAGTGATACAGAAATCCCAGATCACCTTAAATCTCCGGAGCCAGATCAAGATATTGGTTACGGAGCATCGGTAACATTGAGTAACAATCTTATAATCGATGATGACATAGCCACTTTAGGACGAGTATTATTTTATGATGTAAAGTTATCTGCATTAGAGAATATATCGTGTGGAACTTGTCATAAGCAGGAACTTTCATTTGCAGATGATACAACTTTCAGTCAAGGCCTTCAAGTTCCTACCAAGAGAAATTCTATGGCTCTTAATGATCTGTTCTGGTCTAATAGAGACCATTTTCTATGGGATATGAAAGAGACTAATCTTAATGAAATGATTAGGTTACCACTCAAAGATGAAAATGAGATAGGTGCAGATTTAGATCATGTTATTATAAAATTAGAATCGACAAGTTATTATCCAGAGTTGTTCTCCAAAGCCTATGGGGTCTCATCAATCAATGAAGATAAAATCGTAGATGCATTGATACACTTTATCAGCTCTATGACCACCTTCGAATCCAAATTTGACAAGCAAGTTGTTAAGGAATTTGTAGACTTTACAGAAATAGAAATTACAGGCTTAGAATTGTTTTCTGAGAATTGTACGGTATGTCACAGCCAAGGTACTCATGATCCATTTAATCAGAACATCAATTTAAATAACACATCTCCGATGTTTTTCTTTCCTGAAATCTTCAATAATGGCTTAGCTCCCGATCCAGATGATAAAGGGGCAGGAGAACAAGATCCATTCTTTTCAGGACTATTTAAGATACCTACTTTACGGAATGTTGACTTCACAGCTCCATACATGCATGATGGCAGATTCGGGACATTAGAGGAAGTCATAGAGCATTACTCTACTGGAGTCAAAAGTAACAAGTGGACGTCAGAGAAAAACTTTGTTCCCGATGGAGGATTCCAATTTTCAGACTATGAGAAAGAATCTCTGGTAGCATTCCTTCAGACTTTAAAAGATGAAAATCTAACTACGCATAGAATGTGGTCGGATCCGTTTGATCCATTGTTAGGTAATAATTATGTGCCATTCGATAGATTAGTCGTCATGCCTAATCCTATGTCAGACCATGCAATTATAGAATTTGAAAATGATAGTCATACTCTAACTATGATCAATATTTTATCAATAAGTGGTCAGTTAATTAAGCAAGATAAAACTGCTGACAATAGATATCTACTCGATAATAATAAATTCGTCTCAGGAACATATATTGTAGAGGTCATTCAAGGTGATAAAAAATCGATACAGAAAGTGGTGGTGAGATAAATGAAAACTGTTTTGTCTAAATAAATATAATAGACGCAGTATAATGAGGCTACGGGTATACATCGTATGAAATGTAGCCGTAACTACCGACGTGGCACAGGAGTAACGGAAGCTTTATCTAATTACGTAAACCAGAAGGTAAGGACAAAGATGATGAACCTATAAAGAATATTAGCAACTTGCACCGCAAACATCACTCCCACTCCAGCAGGAATGGCCCAATACCATTGTAAGTCTATAAATTTTTTAATGCTGAGTATCGCATAAATAAGCGGAATGAAATAGGCCCACATAGAAAAGCTAATGTCAAAGATAGCTGAGTCATTCTGAATAGGTAAAAAATCAAGTAGTTTTCCTACCCACCCTAACATGATCCAACTACCCAAGAACAATGAAAAAAAGTGGAATGCAAAAATAAGACTATCATAATAATACCGTCGTCGTCTGAATGCCATAAGAAATACCAAAACTGCAATCATGGGTATATTAACAATCATCATGACCTTGGAAATACTATCACTCATATTCTGATATGTGATCGCATAGTCCCTAAATTCGAGGCCTTCCGAATTTAGTTTGTGGGCTACCCATTCTTTTGTCCATTTGCTGAATGCCTGTACGGGGTGGATCTGGTCTTCAAGCGAAATAGAGTAGTCTGATAGCGGACTCGCAAAAAAATAAATAAGGTTAACGAATAAAAACAATGTAACAGGCGAGATGAACTTCTTACGTTTGCCTCCTATAAACTCTATAGTCATACGACCGGGAAACCGAAGAAGGTACCACACGCTGATAAAAAATCGATTGTCAATAAAGAAAGTATTACTCAAAAACTCACCGAATAAACGAGACAGTGAGCGGTCAGAATTGTCGCGGATACGCTGGCTACAGATATGACAATACTCTCCCTTAATTGTAGCACCACAATTGAGACAATGTGTATGTCTTAATTCAACCTTTCTCTCCATATCATAAAAATAATAAAGTCGGACTTAAGTACTCATAAATAGTCTAAAGGAATAATTTATTACACGGGTGAGCAAAAGCAACTTGGAACAACATGATATATCTGTGCAATCCTCAAATCAGAATCACGGATTGGGCACGGATTATTTGATTACACGGATTAGCAAAAGTGATTCTGATAAACACTATAAAAATCCGTGTAATCCCTAAATCTGTCTAATCCGTGGTTCGCCCTCTCCCCTTTGTCTGAATCACGGATTGGGCACAGATTAAATGATTGCACGGATTAGCAAAAGCGACTTGGATCAACACTATATATCCGTGCAATCTTGCAATCCGTATAATCAGTGATTCGTCCTCTCACCTTTTGTCTGAATCACTGATTGGGCACGGATTAAATGAATGCACGGATTAGCAAAAGTGATTTGGATCAACACTATAAAAATCCGTATAATCCCTAAATCAGTCTAATCAGTGATTCGCCCTCTCCCCCCTTGTCTGAATCACGGATTGGGCACGGATTAAATGATTACACGGATTAGCAAAAGTGATTTGGAACAGCACTTTATATCCGTGTAATCCCTAAATCAGTCTAATCCGTGATTCGCCCTCTCACCCCCCCTTGTCTGAATCACGGATTGGGCACGGATTAAATGATTGCACGGATTAGCAAAAGCGTCTTGGAACAGCACTTTATATCCGTGTAATCCCTAAATCAGTCTAATCCGTGATTCGCCCTCTCTACTTTTGTCTGAATCACGGATTGGGCACGGATTAAATGATTGTACGGATTAGCAAAAGTGATTTGGAACAACATGAAATATCTGTGCAATCCTCAAATCAGTCTAATCCGTGATTCGCCCTCTCCCCCCTTGTCAGAATCACGGATTGAATACGGATTAAATGATTGCACGGATTAGCAAAAGTGATTCTGATAAACCCTATATAAATCCGTGCAATCCCTAAATCAGTGTAATCCGTGTTTCACCCCCTCACCTTTTGTCTGAATCACGGATTGGGCACGGATTAAATGATTGCACGGATTAGCAAAAGCGTCTTGGAACAGCACTTTATATCCGTGTAATCCCTAAATCAGTCTAATCCGTGATTCGCCCTCTCCCCTTTTGTCTGAATCACTGATTTAGGTACGGATTAAATGATTACACAGATTAGCAAAAGCGTCTTGGAACAGCACTTTATATCCGTATAATCCCTAAATCAGTCTAATCCGTGATTCGCCCTCTCCCCTTTTGTCTGAATCACTGATTTGGACACAGATTAAATGATTGCACGGATTAGCAAAAGTGATTTGGATCAGCACTATATAAACCCGTGTAATCTTGCAATCCGTATAATCCGTGTTTCGCCTTCTCTACTTAGAGTACTAATCGTCTGAAATCTAAAGAAATGCTTCCGAAATTAATCAGCAGCGCTACTTTAAGTCTATAGGCTTTTAGATAATTTAATGTCTGCGCCATATGAACATTATCGATAGCTTTAACTGCTTTCAATTCTACTAAGACTTTATTTTCTACAACGAAATCTGCACGCCTTGTACCTATTGGATCTGGCAAGTCTTTATAAAAAATATCTTGACTAATTTCTCTCATATATTCCAATCCAACTTGACCCATCTCCCATGATAATGCTCTCTGATAGATTACTTCCTGAAATCCATTTCCTAAAAACTTATGGACTTCAAAAGAAGCGCCGATTATTAAGCCAGTAATATCTTTGTGCTTTAGTTCTATCATTAGGCTCTAAGTTGATTAGTGTGGAAAATGCTATTTTGGGCGGTAAAAAAGCCATATGAATAGTGAGAAGATATTTGAACTTGCCTTAGGATTAGAAACGCCATGGTTTTTGAGTAAAGTTGAGTTAGA
>Ga0209185_1000449_pt1 | contig 48906 bp, 25 predicted proteins | sample SidtaG_2_FD_187425 | JGI IMG/M metagenome (GOLD analysis project Ga0209185, IMG submission 187425) | Marine algal microbial communities from Sidmouth, United Kingdom - Sidmouth_Asex2 metaG (SPAdes) (version 2) | ecosystem: Host-associated > Algae > Red algae > Unclassified | place: Sidmouth... | reverse complement strand
TATGACGACCAAGATCATTATCAAGTTGCGACTTCTGCCGAAACTTTTGAAGCCATGTTTCGCTTTTTTCAGGAGGATTTTCGCCCCAAAACAACAGAAATTGTCGCAGAAGAAGAAATTTTGATTCGTGGAAAAGCTTTGACTTTGGGGGAAAATACGGTGGAAGTGGGCGCAACAGTCGAAGTCTATCCTTTGGATGCAACGACGGGGTCTCGTCTAAATGAAACACCTTCTTTTGCATTTACGACCGATAGCAATGGTTGGTGGGGACCTTTTACTGCCGAGACGGACGTTCATTATGAGTTTTTCGTCGTTCCTGCCAATCCAGATGCTCGTTCTTTACACTATTATCGAGAGCCTTTCACGCATTCCAATCCACTGATTTATCTGAGAACTTTTCCGACGAGTGCGCTTTTTAATATCCTCTTAGGCGGTATTCCCAACAATGCGGAAGAGGCTGGGATGGTCGTTTTTACATCAAGTGCAGCCGTCGTCTATGAGCGAGATGAGTTGTCGATTGATGGTACTTCTATCGCCACCGAAGAGTTCACTTCTGCCGACCAAACGGCTATCGCTTTTTTCTTGTATGATAGCAATGGCAATGGCGTTTCTGACGAATCCGCTATCGCTACATTTACGGCTTTGCCTTTCTTAAATGGCATCGACTTTTTCTTCCCTGCTGCGCCTGCGTCTTCGATTGCGGTTGAGTATAATGGTCGAGTGTTGAATGTGCCGAATTATGCGTCGGAGGATGGGTTGATTTTGGTGGTTTTTGATTGATTTCTTATTGTTTAAGTAGTTTTTGTGGTTTTTACAACTACATAAACTACAAAAACCACTTAAACTACAAAAACTATATCGTAAAAGAACTCTTATAATCAGGGATATAAACGTTATGAAAACCCTCCCGTTCCAAATGTTCTTTATATGTTTCCATCACGTCCTCATCACCATGCACCAAAAACGTTTTCTTGATAATGTGTTTTTCTTGGCAACTCAAAAACTTAATCATTTCCTCATAATCACCGTGTGCAGAAAATGGATTAAGCACGACGACCTCTGCATTTACCTTATACCGTTTTCCATACAAAGAGACTTCTTTCGCCCCATTCACCAACTGACCGCCCACACTCGATTTAGAACAATAACCGACGATTAAGACCGTATTGTTCTTGTTTTCGATATTGTTGATAAGATGATGTTTGATGCGTCCGCCCTCTATCATGCCCGATGACGAAATGATGATACAAGGCTCTTTCAAGTTGTTGATGGCTTTAGAATCCTCTACTTTTCGGATATATTTCAAGCCATTAAAACCAAATGGATCATCATCAGATTTCATAAATTTTTTGAGCCGAGCATTGTAACATTCTGGATGGTCTTTGATAATTTGCGTTGCGTTTACAGCCAATGGACTATCAACAAATACTTTAATTTTTGGTAATTTTCCCTCAAATTCTAAGTCGTTTAAAACGCTTACAACTTCTTGGGTACGTCCCACACTAAACGCAGGAATGATTAATTTCCCACCTTTTTCAACACATGCTCTTTGAACTGCTTCATATAAACGCTCTTTTGCTTTCGGTGGTTTGTCATGGAGTCGATTTCCATAGGTAGATTCCGTAATTAAGTAGTCGCATTGTGGAAAAGGTTGTGGAGCTTTTAAGATGCGATTTTCATAACGTCCGATATCCCCTGTAAATGCAATTCGGTGATATTGATTCCCATCTTTGACCCTCAGATTTACCACCGCACTCCCAATAATATGACCTGCATCCGTAAATTCCAGCCAAACATCATCGTCCAATTGCGTCACTTGATTGTACGGAATCGCACTAAAATGTCCTAAAGATTTATTGGCATCGTCAATAGTGTACAATGGTTTGATTGGCTTTTTTTCATTTCTGGCTCTTGCTTTATTAATGTATCGTACATCTGATTCTTGAATGTATGCGCTATCCAAAAGCATTATATCACACAAATCTTTCGTGGCAGGCGTACAATAAATTCGCCCATTATAGCCCTCTTTCACCAATCGAGGAATCAGCCCTGCATGGTCAATATGCGAATGAGACAAAATCATCAAATCAATTTCTTTCGGATTAAATCCAAAATGCCCATTCAATTCTGCGGTATCAGAACCTTTTCCTTGAAACAACCCACAATCTAACAGTATTTTTTTACCATTTTTGAGTTCTATCAAATGCTTACTGCCCGTCACTTGTTTAGCAGCTCCAAAAAATCCTATTTTCATATATTTTTTATTTGAGTCGTTGAATTATTAATTAGTTTCTTTTTTATTTTTATTTGGAGAGAACGGTTTATCTTTCATCGCTACGGAAAGGCCCGCTATCCGCTATTATGGAAAGCCAACGCAAAACCACTTAGCTTTGCAGTTTCCATACCGCTCCTATCAGGTCTATCTTAAATGGACACTACTGCTTAGTTTCTGCTGGTTTTTTAAAAACCACAAAAAAAACTTATACAGACTTATATCACTTATATGGTTCAAAAAGAAGAGAAGCCCACAGACTTTCAACATTCTTTTTCACGTTCTAAGAAAGAAAAATGTAATATATAGATTTTATACTCAAAAACACCTGTAAATGTTTAGATTTCTTTTCTATTCACTTTGCTTTATAGCCATCATTGTAGGTGCATTTTTAGCATTCTTTGATTTTGATCCCTTATATCAACTACGATATGATTTCAAAACAGGTCAAAAACCCGTTACAACCATTACTCACATCAATAAAACGCTCGAATCCCTACTAAAAGTACCTGCCACCCAATTACCTCCAACATATTTGAATTACTCAAAATATGACCAAAAACCGTACACTAAAATTGCTAAAAACAAAGAATTTTACTTTGTAGAAAATGATGACCGTTATAAGTTTTTAGTGGGCAAATTTCGAGTCAAGGATTTTATGACCAAGGATAGTTTCTTAAAACGACGGAAAAACCTGAAGCAATACATACTTTTAGATACAAAAATGCTCCACAAACTATTGGAACTGCAACAAGAATTGGAAAAAGAAGATTATGATTCTTATGGTTTTAAACTGACAAGCGGTTTTCGGCATCCTCGACACAATGAGAAGGTCAGGGGTGCGTCTAAAAGCCGACACATATACGGTCAAGCCATTGATTTGATCATCAAGGATATTGATAAAAATGGTGTCGCCAACCAAAAAGACAAAAGCATTGTTCTGGATATTTTGGAGAAAAAAGTTATCAAAAATGAGGGCGGAATCGGACGGTATCCCAATACTATGTCCGTTCATTTCGACACAAGAGGCTATCGGGCGAGATGGGATAGTTATTAGGTGATAAGGGACGATGGGACGATGGAACGGGTGACAAAAGAAAATCACGTACAACCATCACTTGTCACTTGTCACTTGTCACTCGCCACTCGCCACTTGTCACTTGTCACTTGTCACTTGCCACTTGTCACTCGCCACTTGTCACTCGCCACTTGTCACTTGTCACCTGCCCCCTCATCACTTGTCACCCGTCACCCGTCACCCGTCACCTGCCCCTCATCACATAATCATATAAAAATCCTTCGTCAAAGCCACATATTCCTCCGTATAATCGTGTCGTTGCTTCGTATTTTGGATGATGAGATTTGTCGTTTTTGTGGGGCTTTCTACCTTTTCAAATTGCATCAATAAACGTTCTATTGGCTTGTTGGGCATAGATTGTACGGTGACTTTGTTGGTGCAAAAAAGCTGATAGGTCTTCGCTAATTTCTGAAAAATCGTACCTTCTTCATAAGGCAATACCACACTAAATTTTCCTTTGGGATGCATTAAAAAAACAACCGCTTTTAGAAGTTCCTCATGTGATAAAGTGGCGGTGTGTCGAGCGTTTTGTTTGGTAATTTTGGGAGCGACTGTCCCATTATTAAAATAAGGCGGATTGCTTACGATTAAATCGAATTGTTCCTGCTTTTCTTTTCCAAAATCTTGTATGCGTTGGTGAAAAATTTTAAGTTGCTTGTGCCATAAGCAGTTTTGCATATTTTTTTGGGCTTGTACAAAAGACGCTTCATCAAATTCGACGGCTTCAATATTCAAATCAAGGTTGCGTTGCGCCAACATCATCGCTATCAATCCAGAACCTGTTCCAATATCCAAGGCCAAGCTCGCCCCTTCGACATTGACCCACGCTCCTAATAATACGCCATCTGTTCCAACTTTAAAAGCGCATTGGTCATGCTCGATTTTGAATTGCTTGAAGTTGAATGACATTTTTTTGTTTGTGATTTTTATTGAAAAATGAAATCGTAATTTGAATGCAAACTATTATGCATTACCGCCAGATACAGTTTAGACCATCCAAAATAGCCTCGATAGTAGCGTTATACCAAAAGCAGCGTGGGCATTGTAGGGGCAGATCCATGTGTCTGCCCAAAAAGGCATTTTGGTATAGTAGCGGATAGCGAGACCCTGCATCACGACGAAGCACCTGACAGTTCGCTCCTAATTTAAAAAAATCATATAAAGATGCAACATTTCAATTCATATTACAAGCACAAAATGATGTTTTAAAAAGACTTCGTATAAAAAACATTGTACATGTGACACAAAAAATATCCCTATTCGTAGATTAATTTAGAAGGATATGCAACTTTTTTCTACTTTTTAATCTCAATGTAGTGAGGCTAGCAAATACAGTTCCTAAATTTTATAATTTTTAATTTTCAAAAGCTAAATGAAACATACTTATCTTTTTATTTTAATCCTATTTTTATGCTGCACAGCAATAAATGCACAACCTTCCATAGAGAAGCCTATTGACCCAAAAAATATTACCATTGTTCGAGACACTTATGGTATTCCACACATTTATGCAAAAACCGATGCCGAAGCCTGTTATGGGATGACTTGGGCGATGATGGAAGATACTTTCACGGATATTGAGATGATGGTTTGTGCCTTGCGGGGTCGAGCGGGGGAAATACATGGCAAAGAAGGAGCGGCTTTAGATGTTATTTCTTTTACTTGCGATTTAGATAGAATTGTAGATGAACAATTTGATACGGCTTTTTCTGATGAGTTCCGAAAAGTTTTAGCAGCAAAAGTACAGGCGACGAATGACTATGTGGAAATGTATCCTAAAAAACTAAAAATCAAAAAAGGTATTTTTCCCATTACGGCAAAAGATGTAATTAAGTTGTATGTTTTTGGTAATGTGGTGATGAGTAATGCGGTTTTTGATATTGCTAAAATTGTACAAAATAAAATATCTTCTGATATTGATAAAGTGGGCGAATCGGGTGGTTCTAATGCTTGGGCGTTTAGTAAAAATAAAACGAAAGAGGAAACGACTTGGATGGTTAGCAATAGTCATCAACCATTGGAAGGGCCTTTTTCTTGGTATGAAGCGCACATCAGCAGTGAGGAGGGCTGGAATATGATGGGCGCAACTTTCCCAATTGGACTGTCTATTTTTGTGGGAACAAACCCCAACTTAGGATGGACGCATACAGTCAATTATCCTGATCTTAGCGATATGTATCGTTTAGAAATGCACCCAAAAAATAAATTGCAATATAAGTTTGATGATGAATGGCTAACATTGGAAAAAAGAAAACTAAATTTTAAAGTAAAGATTGGTCCTGTAAAAATTCCTTTGAGTAAAACTTTTTATTGGAGCAAACATGGCATGGTCGGCGAAAGTAAAGAGGGCTTTCTTGCGGTTCGTATGCCTGCGTTAATGGATATTCGTGCTGCCGAGCAATGGTATCATATGAATAAAGCCCAAAATTTTGAGGAATTTAAAACAGCGATGGAAATACAAGGAATTGCGAGTCTAAACGCAATTTATGCGGACAAAGATGACAATATTTTTCTTATCAGTAATGCGCTCTCTCCCAAAAGAGATTCAAAATATAATTGGACGGAAATTTTGGACGGAAATACTTCTGACAATGTGTGGAAACCTGAGTTTTATACGATTGAGGATATGGCGCAGGTCTTAAATCCCAAATCGGGCTATGTCTACAATACCAATAATACGCCAGGTTCTGCAAGTGGCGAAGGGGATAATCCTGACCTTTCTAAATTGCCTTCGACGATGGGCTATTTGACCAAAGAAAATAATCGTAGTTTACGTTTTCAACAATTGTTTGAGCCTTATGCCAATAAAAAAATAAGCTATGACGAATTTAAAGTAATAAAATACGATCAGCATTTTCACACAAAGACTTTCTATAGTTTGAGTTTTGAAAATATGGACGATATTATATCTTTAAATCTTGATAAATATCCTGACTTAAAAGATGTTTCTGAAATTCTTCGTAAATGGGATAGAAGTACAAATGTAGAAAATGAACAAGCTGCTTTGATGTCGATGATTGTCTATAATTTAATTGACATTTTTGCAAAGGAACTACGTTTGATGCAATCTAATGTAATTCCTGAAGATATTTTTATTGAAGCCATCAGAAAATCAAAAAAACACTTGAAAAAACATTTTGGAAGTTTAGAAATTCCTTTAGGAGAGCTACAAAAACATGTGCGTGGTGACAAAATTATCCCTGTTGGTGGAATGCCTGATAATTTGGCAGCAATGATGTTCGACAAATATAAAAAAGGGCAATTGAGAACGTATCACGGTGATTCTTTCATCCAATTTGTCCAATATGATAAAAATGGTGTTGTCAAAGTTGAAGCTATAAATGCTTACGGAAATTCAAGAAATGAAGATAGTCCACACTATGATGACCAAATGGAAATGTTTGTGAATCGAGAGTTAAGAACGATGACTTTTGATAAGGAGACTATCATGAAAAATGCAAAAAAAATATACTCTCCTGGTGAAGTTATTTGGGAATAAATAGGTTCTTAGTTCTTGGTGCTGTGGTTTCGGTTATAGAACCGCAACTACAGCCCTAAGTTCCAAAGGATAAATTCGCCAATTCTTCGACCAGTGAAGTCGTTGGTGCTTTCATCTTTACGGCCAATAGTAATTTTTCAGAAATTTCATTTACATCTATATTACTAATTTTCAAAAAAAATCCTTGCCACCTGACATCGCCACTTACTTAAAAAATGCTCGAATTCCGTAGCTCGCCAAAACGCCTTTGCCTGTCGCTGCTGGCACTTGTGCAATCGCTCCTTCTCGACAATCTCCTGCTGCAAAAATTCCTTTTATATTGGTTTCCCCAAAGCTCTCTGTTTGAATAAATCCTTGTTCATTTAAAGCAATCAAGTTTTTAAAATCGTCTGTATTTGGAAAAATCATATCATTATCACTACAAAAACAATTGTTTATTTAGTCATCAAGCAAAGTAGAAATGGAATATCAAGGTAAAAAACTCTAAAACAAAGCCACTGCCCATCCAAAATAGACCTGATAGTAGTGTTATGCCAAAAAGCTTGGCAAGCACATGGTTTGCGGAAGCGTTGGCTTGGCATAGTAACGAATAGCAGGACCAGACGTAACGATGAAAGATAGACCGTTTTCTCCTTACTTAGTTTCTGTAATTATTGAACAGAACCACAAAAACTATTTAGAGTAGGTCGGCAAAACCACTTTAGAAACGGCATCACCTCCATAGTGCAAATGCATCTCATAACCATCAGGATACAACAACTCAAAATGGTCTTTGTCGCAACCACCAATAGAAATTCTTACTTTATGACCTTTCTTAAACAAATAGGATGTCGGTAGTAAGTCCATCTGTAAATGCACTTTTTCATTCGGTTGCAAAGCGAGATAATCCGCTCGCAAATGTGATGGCGAAGGCACAACATCTTTATAAATGCCTTCCCGAATTTTTCGATGAGACGCTCGCAAAATCCCCTCTGTCACATACGTCACTTTGCCATTTTCATCTACGTCCTCCAAGTACACAAAAACGCTTCCGTCCGACTCGCTAAAACTCATATGCAAGTCCACCAAAGCGTGACCTGTCATTTCCAAATTATCGGCTAAAATAGGAGATTGATAAGACAAATATTTTTTTGTTCGTTCATTCCAATCGTGGTACATATATGCCGTTTTGACCTTTCCATTTACTGCTTTCCAACGAGTGACATCGCCTGAGCCTGTTGTGCCATCGACGGTATAAGCACTTGTTTTTTCTTTTGTTTTTGGTTCTTTTTTGGTAAGTTTTTTATTGTCCGAAAAATACAACGTATAGGGTTTTGCATTTTTAGGCGGCCAGCTATCGGACGCTTGCCATTTTTCTGCTCCGACTGTGAAGTAATGCACCGAAGCTTCTTCATTTACACCATTTTGAATATCTTTGAGGTGATAATCAAAAAACTTTATCAACTCTCCCACATGGTCAAATCCTGCCAAACTTGGCGCAAAAGGACTCGTATTGAAAGCACCGCCATGTTCCCAAGAACCCAAGATTAATTTGTTGTTAGGGTTCGTTAAATTCAAATAACGTTTTACTGCTGAATGCTGATAAGCTCCGTCCATCCATCCACTATAAGAGTAAACCGCCGTACCTGATTCATTTAGTGCATTTATATAATTGTGAGGACTAAAAATATCAATGGATTCAATCTCACCATTTAAAGGAGCATCGTCTCGACAATCAACCGTCATCGCTCCGTCATGAACATTTCGATTTTGTGCATGTCCTGCTACCGCTTCTCTCAATAACTTTTTGCTTTGAGGCGTTTTTACTTTGGAAACACCGCTAACCAATAGACTTGCTTTTTTATGATTTACAGGCAATTTATTGGCGTCCATTCGTTCATTTGCTGCTCCCCAACCTTCCGTAAACCATTGATTGTGAATACCTCCAGGAAATGCATTGTCTTCATACACATCAAATAAAGAAAACATCAAAACGACTGCTTTTAAATTAGGATGCTTGTTCGTTCCCAAAAATTCAGCCGTCGTCCCACCATAAGAGACGCCCAATGAACCGACATTGCCACTACACCAATCTTGCTGAATTACCCAATCAATAATTTCTGCGCCATCTTTAATTTCGTCTTCTGTCCAGGGGTGCAAACGAGAGCCAAAAGACGCACCAGAACCCCGAACATCAACATTGATAATTGCATAGCCATTTTCAACAAATGCACCTATCATCTCGCCCATTCTACCCAATAATCCATTTGTCATCAAACTAAAAGGAAATCGAATTTGTGGTGAACGCCAATACCGAGTTTGTCGTATCAAGGCAGGAATTTTCTCCCCTGTTTTCCGATTTTTAGGCAAATAAATATCAATCGCAATTTGTGTTCCATCTCGCATTGTCAAATACCGAGACTCTATCTGAATGCCCTTATACTTTCGATTCACTTCATAGTCATAAGGCGCAGGCACATCCACCGCAATATCCGTCGCCCCTATCCTCGATTTTTTAGAAGTCTTAGGCGCATCCTGCCCAAAAATATTCACAAAAAAAAACAAAAAACTAACAATAAAAAGAAGTCTCATAATTACTTTTAAAAAAATTATATGAACTAAAAAAACTTGGTCATTGAGCGGAGTCGAAATGAAGCACTACAGCACCACAGCACAAAGAACTACAACACAAAAAATCACCGAACCTTATCAAAAATATAGCCACCTTTTTCAGCACCCCAAACCTGCTTGCCTTCCTTATTAAAGCCACGATCCCAACTAATAATTCCATCCTTCGTCACCGTTATCTCTGATGTTGTATAAGTTGCTCCACGCATCGTACTCAAGCAAGTCCCTTCACTCGTTTCGCCAATATACATATTTCCCTCTTTTTTCAAAATAACTTCACAACCTTCTTGAATCAAAATGGCATCCATCGACAAATCATCGTACAATTTGGGTTTTGTCCAACTACCGATATACTTTTCAGGTTCAGCCAATGTATAAGTAGAACTCACAAATGTTGTAGAATCTTTTTGTTCTATCCTATAAATGTACTGGTGATTAGGCTTTTCTTTTTTACTTGACAATGCCTGTTCCACATACATCCAATACACTTCCTCCTCTTTGTCTTCCCAAATCGGATACATCTTTAAATTCATCGTATCTTGACCTGTATTTTCGCTCGCTGGTACAACATCATAAAACGTCCCTTTCATCCAATGACACAACTGTTCAAAATCACTTTTAGGCGAAGGTTTTTTGCTTACCGTTCCTTCAACAGAAGCAGGTTTAATGGTATAGCCCATTTCACGCAACTGATTAATCAAACCATTTTTTGTCACTAAATGCGCTGCGCCCACTGCCACAAAAGTTGATTGTTTCTGATAAATTTTATCAATCCGTTCTGCCATGACATCGTTACGTTTTACCAACAACTCATCCTCAAAACTTTGTCCTTCCGTCTCGCCAGAACTCTCAGAAAGCGAATCAATCAAATTAAGATTTTGTTGTTCATACGCCTCAATCATCATCTCCAACTCTTTCTCAGATTGCTTCATATTATTTACCTGTTCCACCAACATTTTTGCTTGGTCTTCTACAGAAATCCGATTGATTGCGCCCATTTGTTCCTCCATCGTTTCGATGCCAATGAGTTCTTTATCCATTTCTGTCGCCATATTTTGCAAATGCATATCCAATGCCACAGGACGATCTGAATTACTTTGTCCTGCCGTAATAATACTCGACACAAACAAAGGTTTTACCCGATTAATCAGCATATTTGTCAGTAAAACTTTTGCCATTGGTCCCAAATCCGTACCCACAGGCATCATTTTTTCAAACCCTTCCACCGTCAATTTCTTCACCTTCCGATAATCAGATTTAGACATCAAATCACTTAATTTCACTCCATTCTCCATCATCACCATCGACATCACATCCGCATTCATACCGCCCATTTCATCTTCGGAAGTAATCAACTCCAACGCCAAAGCATCACAAGTTTCCATTTTTTCCTCAATCAAATCCTCCAAACCAAACACTCGTTCATCTTGCAAATGCATCGTTCCATACAAATAAGAAGGTGTCTCCAAACCATTTCCTGTCACCTCCCACAGCAAACTATTCTCATACTGCCCCCAAGCATTCACCACAAAAAAACAAGCAAAAAACACAATAATACATTGTTTCATTTATATATATTTATTTAAAATATTTTTTTTGGAGAGAAAGGTAAGATGCTCCGTCGTCACACATGGGCCCGCTATTCGCTACTATAGCTGCCCCACTAAACCTCTCAGCCACACACAGCTATAACGCTACTATCGGGTCTATTTTTCAAGGACAGAACCGAAAACGACTTAAACTATGCAAACCGAAAAACATAAACAAGTTCCTCTTCCTCTACCATTCCCGTATCCAAAAACCCAATTTTTTCATACAAAGCTCTGGCATCCTTATTTCCTTGCACAAAAGATACAAAGATTTCCTCGCAATCCTCCAACAACTGCATATGTTCCACCGCCAATAACATGGCCCGTTCTCCATAACCAGTCCGTCGATGTTCCGTATCTACCATCAGGCGAGCCACCCAATATGTTCCGTCATCTTCCTCAAATTGACCATAAAAGGTAAAGCCCACGACCTCCTCATCCGCATAAATCGCCTTTGCAAAAGCATTTTTCTCAACATAAGCCTGTGCCAACGAATAAATATTAGGAGCAACATACTTCTTTTCGTGATTCTCTAATTTTAACTGAATCACCTCCCTAAAATTATCCGTTGTCACCTCTCTTAAAGTAACTGTTTTCATGTACTATGTTTTAGACAATAAAATATTTTAAAGTTTTCATCAGCCTTTAAGATTTTTTTATTTTTTGACAGTAATATTACATGTCGTTGAAGAAGCAATTATTCACACCTTACCTATTGTTGTAGGCATAAATATTGTTTTATATAGACTTTGATAGTTCAATATATGGTTTTCTTTTAACAAAAGTGTATTTAAGCAGAACTATTTGCCTTCTCAATAATTGACTTATAGTCCTATAAAACAAGCTCATATGCACTCTTATATGAACTTATATCACTTATATGGTTCAACCAAAGAGCACTAAAAACCAGCCCCAAACAAAGCCATAAAATGCCCCAAAAGCCGTTCCTTCACCTCCACAACATCCACCCGTTCCACACCCAATTCCTTATGTAAAGACGTGACCCCTTTGTCCTCAATCCCACAAGGCACAATGTACTTAAAATACTGCATATCTGCATTCACATTAAAAGCCCAACCGTGCATCGTCACCCATCGAGAAGCCCGAATCCCCATCGCACAAATTTTGCGAGCCTTCTCAGGATTGTCTATGCCCAACCAAACGCCCGTCGCCCCATCAATGCGCCCACCTTCCAAACCATAATCCGCCAATGTCAAAATAATACTCTCTTCCAATAAACGCAAATACTTATGAATATCGGTGAAAAAATTATCTAAATCTAAGATGGGATAACCCACAATTTGTCCAGGGCCGTGATACGTAATATCGCCTCCACGATTGATTTTATAAAACTCAATTTCCTTCTCTTTCAATTCGGCTTCCGACAACAATACGTTTTCCATTGAACCGCTCTTGCCTAAAGTATAGACGTGGGGATGCTCGCAAAAAAGAAGGTGATTTTCTGTAGGGATTTTGGCACTTTCTTCGGCATTTCTATTCTCCACTTTCTGTTGCACAATCGACGTCAATAATTCGGTCTGGTAATCCCACGCTTTTTGGTAAGAGATATTTCCTAAGTCCTGAAATTGTATCTTTTTATTTTTCATTTTTTATTTTTTAAGGAACGAGGGGTGTGTGACAAGGGATGAGTAAATTCTATTGAAAAACACTTCTCATTTCTCAACCATCACTCGTCACCTGTCACTCGTCACCTGTCACTCGTCACCCGTCACTCGTCACCTGTCACCTGTCACTCGCCACCTGTCACTCGTCACCTGTCACTCGCCACCCATCACCAACGTACTTTCCATCTAAAATAGACCTGATAGAAACGGTATGCTAATGTGTTGGGCCAAATAGTTTTGCGAGGGCTTTAGCATAATAGTGTATAGCAGGGACTCCCGTACCGACGAAGCAATTTACCGTTCTCTCCAAATTATTAGAATTAAAAAAAACATCTTCTCTCATAATCAAAAAATTGCTTACTCAAAATCTGGATAGAGTAAGTATTTGGCTCTTTTGGTTTTGAAAATCGCTACATCTTCTTTCCATGATTGGCGAATTTCGTACTCTGATTTTCCTGCCAAAATATCCTTACGCAGTTTGTCTGTTCCTGCCAATTTATCTATAAACAAATTATCGTTGAAAAAAGGTTTTTTTTGTTTTCCTTTGTTGGCTTCGCTGTTGAAATAATTGGCGAAAAGCATCAACCAACTTAGATTTAGTTCCTCCATTTTTTGCATATATACGAGTGGGATGTCGCTCAAATTTTGCCCATGACACTCTTTGTTTTCGTGTTTTGGATACTTTGATCCTTCGCCGCTTTTGGGCGTAAATTTGTAAGAACCCAATTCATAGTCTGGATGCCCTACTATTTGAAATTGCTGGTTTGTTCCACGTCCTATACTTACAGTCGTTCCTTCAAAAAAACAAAGGTGTGGATACAAATAAATCGACTGCATATTCGGCAAATTGGGCGATGGACGGACGGGTAATTGATAGAAACTTTTGTGGGTATAGCCCTCACATGGAATCACCTCCATATCACAAGAAATGCCTCCTTTTAACCAACCTTCTCGGTCAATCATACAGGCTAATTCGCCCACTGTCATCCCATGAATCACGGGAATTTTGTGCATTCCAACGAAGCTTTTATGGGCTTCTTCCAAGACAGGACCATCCACATAATGCCCATTGGGATTGGGACGATCTAAGATAAGCATCTTGATATTGTTCTCGGCACAGGCTTCCATAACGTAGTGCATGGTCGAGATGTAGGTGTAAAAACGTGCGCCTACATCTTGAATATCAAAAATCACCATGTCTAAACCTGCTAATTGGGCATTGGTGGGCTTTTTGGTTTTGCCGTGTAAGGAAAGGATGGGTAAATTCGTCTGTATATCTGTCGTGTTTTTTACATTTTCTCCTGCATCTGCCGTTCCCCTAAATCCATGTTCTGGCGCAAATATCTTGGTCAGATTCACGTCTTTGGCTAAAAGTGCATCGACCAAGTGCAAATCGCCTATCATAGAAGTTTGATTTACGACAACTCCCACCTTTTTATTTTGGAGTTTTGGAAGATATTTGTCCATTTGGGCAGCTCCAATGGTGATTTTGTCATTATCAAATTGGGCAATAGCCAATATTGGCAAAAAACATAAAAAGAAGATGAAGATATTTCTCATAGTGTTGTTTTTTAATTTGTTACCTTTGGTTAGGAATGCTATAAAAATAAATGTTCTTTTTTATCTGCGCTATTTTCCGATATATTTCGTTAAAAAGCCTCGTCGTAGCTATGGCTACGCCTACATTTTTTGTCTCATCTATCAAAAAATATCTTTGCTAAAAAAACATATTTATTTCTACAACATTCCTTAGACTAAAAACTATTTTTTTCGTTTATTATATAGCAAACCTAATTCGTTTTAGGAAGTTTTCTTTCACGCAAAGACCGCAAAGAATTTTAACGCAAAGAAGCGCAAAGCTCAACAGAAACCATTTTCTCTGCGATTTTTGCGACTAACACTTTTTCTATTTTCAAATAGGGTTGCTATAATACAACCACAAAGAAAAGAAACCTACGTGAATCTACCCTTTTTTATAGCCAAAAGAATGGCATTGGGCAAGCAAAAATCTTTTTCGAGCCTTATTATCAAAATTGCTATCGCTGCCATTGCGTTGTCTTTGGCGGTTATGCTCATCTCTACGGCGATGGTGATTGGTTTTAAGAAAGAAATTAGTCGAAAAGTCTTTGGCTTTAATGGTCATATCAATATCACCAGTTTTGATGCCAATAGTTCTTTTGAAGACCTTGCGCCGATTTCCAAAGATGACAATTTTTATGCGTATTTAGATACGTTAGATGGTATCAAAAATGTTCAAGTTTTTGCTCATAAAATTGGGGTTTTAAAGAAAGATGAATCTATTGAGGGGATTGTTTTAAAAGGTGTTGGTAGTGATTTTGATTGGTCGTATTTTCAGGATTACTTGGTGGAGGGACAGGCTTTTGAGGTACAAGATAGTACACGTATCAATGATATTTTGGTGTCTCGTTATACCGCAGACCGCCTACAATTGGAGGTCAACGAGGAAATTCTTATCTATTTTGTGCAACAACGCATTCGGTATCGAAAATTCAAGGTTGTTGGTATTTACAAAACGGGCTTGGAAGAATTTGACGAGCGATTTGCTTTGGTCGATATTGGGCATATCCAACGCTTGAATAAGTGGGCTAAAGACCAAGTTGGGGGCTGTACCGTCATCTTGGACAATCCTGATGACCTCGAAAAAATGAACGAATATATCTACTATCAAGTGTTGGGTCCTGAATTGAGATCTACCACCATGAAACAAGCCAATCCTGGAATTTTTGAATGGCTGGAACTTCAAAATATGAATGAAATCATCATTTTAACGCTGATGGTCATTGTCGCTACCATCAATATGGTTTCGGCTTTGTTGATCCTCATTTTGGAGCGTACCAATATGATTGGTATTCTAAAAGCTTTGGGCGCAAACAATCAGAGTATTCGCTGGATTTTCTTGTACAATGCCGCTTATATCATCGGTATCGGCTTAATTATCGGCAATATCATTGGCTTGGGCTTTTGTGCGACTCAATACTATTTTGAGTTCATCACTTTGCCCGAAGAGTCATATTACCTCTCTGTTGCCCCGATTGATTTTAATTGGCTTAATGTCCTGCTTATCAATTTAGGGACTTTTTTGATTTCGTTATTGGCGTTGATTATTCCGTCTTATTTGGTCAGTTTTATTGATCCGATTAAGGCGATTCGGTTTGAATAACTTAGTTTATGTGGTTTTTGTAGTTTGTGTAGTTTTTGTGGTTGTTTTTTAGTGCTTTAGTTCTTGGTTCTTGGTTCTTGGTGCTGTGGTTCTTGGTTCTTGGTTCTTGGTTCTTGGTTCTTGGTTCTTGGTTCTTGGTTCTTGGTTCTTGGTGCTTGGTGCTTGGTGCTTGGTGCTGTGGTTCTTAGTTGTGGGTGGGCATGTATATTCTAAATTTCAATCTCTAACTCCTAATTCCCCAATACACTAAATCCTAATTCCCCAATACACTAAATCCTAATTCCCCAATACACTAAATCCTAATTCCCCAATACACTAAAAACCACAAAAACCACAAAAACTACAAAAACCACATAAACTAACTCCCCAAACTACAACTTAGGACCATAGCTTAAATCTCCTGCATCTCCTAAGCCTGGAATGATGTAAAAACGACTGTCTAATTCTGGGTCTACAGCTCCTAACCAAAATTTACATTCTGGAATTTCGGCAGCGATGTAATTTACGCCTGGCGCAGAAGCAATAGCAGCAGCGATGTGTATTTGGGCAGGTTTTCCATTGGCGAGTAAACCTTGATAGGCTCTTACCAAAGACGAACCTGTTGCCAACATAGGATCAATCAAAATCACATTGCGTCCTTCTATGCTTGATGTAGCAACATAATGCATATCAATTTCTACTTCATCAGCATTTCCTTTTTTGCGATAAGCTCCAACAAATCCGCTATCTGCCCTATCAAAATAATTGAGGAAACCTTGATGTAGGGGCAACCCTGCTCGCATAATCGTAATCAAAATAGGAAAATCCGCCATTTTCATAGAACGGTCAATTCCTAAAGGCGTTTGAACATCAACAGGCTCATAATTGAATGATTTAGAGATTTCGTAGGCGAGTATTTCCCCAATACGCTCCATATTGCGTCGAAAACGAAGGCGGTCTGTTTGTATATTCACATCTCTTAATTCCGCAATAAATTGTGAGCCAACGGTATTTTGTTGGTCAAGGATAAAAGGTACATTTGCTTGTTCCATAAGGATATTGAATTTTTTTTGCAAAGAAACGCAAAGATTATTTTAGAAGTAAGAATTGTCTTGTTTTTTTTAAGGCAATTTAAACTTAGTAAATATTCATTTTAGCTAAATATTTTTTCAGCAGACAATCGGAACGCCGAAGCGGACAAAAAACGTAGACATAGCGAGCTATGACGAGGCTTTTTAACGAAGTATGATGGAAAAAGATGACGCCAAAATGGGTAATTTATTATTTTAAGTTGCCTAAATTCAAATCCATAAAAAAAGCCCCTAACAATTGTATGTTAGGAGCTTCTATTATTTGTTGTCTTTACTATAAATAAGCGAATTTGCTTACTTGCTTACTTATTCAATCGTTCTTTGCCCATCTGGACTTGATCTTTCATTTGATTATATTTTTTTACTTGGTCTGCATTCAAAAGAGATTTGATTTTTTTGTCTCTTTTGTTGTTCAATTTAGCCACTTGTCTTTTTAAAGCCGCCTCACTTTTCACTCTATCTTTTAAACCTGTAATTTGTTCAGCCGTATTTTTATTGATACTCTCAATCGCTTTTGCTTGTTTTGGATCTAATCCCAATTCTTTTGTCATCTTTCCTGTTATTCTTTCGGCACGTTTTTCAGGCGTCAGATCCATTGCATCCCCTCTCATATCTTTATCTCCTTTCGTCGAAGGCTTCATATCTCCACGATTAGGCGCATTGTCTTTGGCTGGTTTGATGCCTCCTGTACCTGCAGGAATCGCAGAACCCCTTTTAGGGTCATCTTTAGGCGTCTCTATTGTTTTAGCCTTTTTAGGATTCATTTTTCCCCCTTTGCCCAAAGTCGATTTTTTAGGTCCTTGATTTCCTCTTTGTTGGTTCGCTTTATCGCTACGCTCCTTGCGCATATCACTTGATTGCGCCCATTTCTTTGCTTGCTCAGGAGTCAAAACACGTTCAATAGCATTTCTTTCTTCTTTAGCGATATTACGCATTTTTGCGGTCATTTCTGGAGAATCAATTGCCCCTTTGTTGTGCAATTCATCTCTTTTTCCTTCCGATTTCTTAAAGATTTTCTTAGCAGTCTCTTGTTGTGCTTCTGATAGATTCACAGTGGCATGTAAGCGTTTTGTTTTTCTATCTGCCCGCTCATCAAGCGTCATTCCATCTTTGTGACGATCACCATTGATAGAATCAAATTTTGCTAATTGATCTCTTCTCAAATGTGTTTTGATTTTCGCATCTCTTTCCGCTTTAATTTGCTCACGTTTTGCCTTAATTACATCAGGATGCGCTCTCATATTGTCCGTTGTCGCCAACGCTTCTTCGCTATTTAAAACGATTTTGAAGATTTTGCCTTTTTGATCTGGTGTCAAATTTAAAGCAGCCTCCAATTTGTTTGTCATTACTTTTGCCTTTTCCGCAGCAGATTGATTATTGTTTTGAGGGGTTTCTGTTTTCATTGTTCCTTTTGTCGTTTTTTGGTTCGCTTTAGGTGCTGTCTTAGACACGTTTCGTTGAGCAGTGACATCTGCCTGCACAAAACAAAATGCGCCTAAAGCTAAGGATAACATTAATTTTTTCATTAGTATGGATTTTTTAATTATAAAACTGATGATTTGATATTAGATTCTTAATTTAGTTTAACAAAGACTATCTTTTATTTTTATTAAGCGAGATTAAGGAGAGAACGGTTTGTCTTTCATCGTGATGCAGGGTCCCGCTGTTCGTTCTTATGGTGGCTGCCGCACAAAGATGTAAGGCATCTTGAAGATGCCTTACATCTACTGCCAAGCCGCACCATACCACTGCCATCGGGTCTATGTTATTAAGGTTTGTGGGGGTATGAACGTCTTTTATTGATAGTTTTTATATTTATCTTTGCGGTTTAAAGATAAGATTTTTATACTTTACAGACTTATTAAAACAAAAAAAGATACATGATTGATATTATTGACTTACGGTTTTTGGGATTTGATGATGCTATTGCTTGTTTTTTAGTAGAAACGGCGGTGGGGCCTGTGTTGGTCGAAACGGGTCCTCATTCTACTTTGCCCAATATAGAAAAGAGCCTTGCCCAAAAAGGTTATACTTTGCAAGATGTACAGCATGTTTTCCTGACACATATCCATCTTGACCATGCAGGGGCTGCTTGGTATTTTGCCCAACATGGGGCGACTGTTTATTTACATCCTTTTGGAGAACGCCATATGGCTGATCCCTCTAAATTGATGAGTTCGGCAAGTCGGATTTACAAAGACCAAATGGATAGTCTCTGGGGACAGATGAATCCTATCGAAACAAGCCAACTCAAAACATTGGCACATGGGGACAAAATTGAATTGGGTGAACATACTTTTACCGCTTGGCATACGCCTGGACATGCCGTACATCACATTGCATGGCAGTTGAATGAGGATACTTTGTTTGCTGGTGATGTAGCTGGGGTAAAGATTTTGGGTGGCATGGTTGTTCCACCTTGTCCTCCACCCGATATTAATGTTGAGGACTGGCAAGCGTCTATTGCTTTGATTAAGTCTTTGAATATTAAAACGATGTATCTCACACATTTTGGCGCAGTCACCAATATTGAGGAACATCTCAATCAATTGGAAAATAATCTATTGAGTTGGGCTAATTGGATTAAACCACATTGGGAAGCGGAACGTTCACCTCAAGATATTACGCCCGAATTTCAAGCTTTTACACAACAACAGTTGTTGGATTGTGGGGTGGCTAAAGAAAATTTACATAAGTACGAGGCTGCAAATCCTTCTTGGATGAGTGTGGCGGGTTTGTTGCGGTATTGGCGTAAGAAAAGTGAAGCATAGGGGCGAATGGGGCGAATGGGGCGAAACCTATTTTAGTTACTTCTTAAAAGAGAAAAAAAAGACCTCCCAGATGATTGAAACAATGTTTGAGAACGAGCATTTTCTAACAAAACTTATCAGCAGTAGGAGGTCATTAGGACTAAGAATATTTTCTTTTTATTGACGTTTTTTTTGTCTGTTCTTTGGACGCATCTTTTATGAATTTGTAACATGAAAATCAGGTTTCTTGTGTGTATTTTTTATTCTATTATATGGTATTTTTTGTAAATAGCTGAAACCATATAAGTTATTTTAGTTTTTTTTATGTCCATAGAAGTTGCAACCATATAAGTTATTTTAGTTTTTTCAAGAACATATAAGAGTGGTTCTGTCCTTGCAACATAGACCCGATAGTAGCGTTATGCGGAGGGCTTAGAGGTTTTGCGAGGCTGCATAGTAGCGGATAGCGGGCCCATGCTTTGCGACGAAGCGACTGACCTTTCTCTCCTAATAAAATTTAAGAGTACAGTTAAAAAATTTGTGTATAAATCAATTCTTTATGAATTTACGAGATAAGAATGTTTGGATTACGGGGGCTTCTTCTGGGATTGGAGCGGCTTCGGCTTTGGAATTTGCCAAGCAGGGGGCAAATGTGATTTTGTCTGCTCGACGGGAGGCTGCTTTGTTGCAGGTGAAGGCGGATTGTGAAAAACTTGGGGTGAAGGCTTGGGTGTTTCCTTTGGATTTGTCGCAGACGGAGGCGATAGCGGAATTGGTGGAACGGGTGATTGGACAGGTCGGTACGATTGATATTTTGCTGAATAATGGGGGAATTAGCCAACGGGGTGAGGTCAAGGAGACGATTTTGGCGGTGGATCGGCGGATTATGGAGGTGAATTTTTTTGGAACGGTGGCGTTGACGAAAGCGGTGTTGCCTTTTATGTTGAAAAATGGTGGGGGTCAGATTGCGGTGACTAGTAGTGTGGTGGGAAAATTGGGTTTTCCGCTTCGTTCGGCTTATGCGGCTTCTAAACATGCGTTGCATGGTTTTTTTGAGTCGATGCGAATTGAATTGGTGAAGGATAATGTGGGGGTGACGCTGATTTGTCCTGGTCGGATTCATACGCCTATTTCTCAAAGTGCGTTGAATGGGGATGGTTCGACTTGGGGTAAGGTCGATGAGGGTCAGGCGACGGGGATGCCTGTGGAGGTGTGTGCCGCTAAGATGGTGAGGGCGATTCGGTTGGGGAAGAAGGAGGTTTATATTGGGTGGAAGGAGGCTTTGTTGATTTATATTCGTCGGTTTTTTCCTGCTTTGTTTTATTGGTTGGTGGGGCGGGTTAAGGCTACTTAGTGTTTGGTGCTGTGGTTCTTAGTTCTTGGTGCTGTGGTTTTTTTTTGGTGGTTTTTTGAAAATAGAAAAAGGAATGATTGAAGCTTTTTGGGTTTCTATCATTCCTTTTTTTTGGGACGGATTTGCGTCTTTAATTGGGTTCGGTTATGGTGTGGAGACGCATTCAATGCGTCTTTACTTTTTTTTTGCGATTGGCTTTTTTCTTTATTGGTGGGTTCGACACACCCCTGATTAGCTTGAAGCTAATCGTCCCCTCTTGATAGAGGGGAGTTTTTCGGTTCTGGTGTGAAGATGTTGCTGTGCAACTTCTCTACTTTTTTTAGAAGTATCTTGGGGTTAGGACTGTTTTTGAGCCTTTGTTTCTGCTTAGGTCGTAACCGATCATTACTTCGTGTGATGAGGTGTAAGTGCTTAGGGCGTCAAGTGAGTTGTCGTAGGCGTATCCTACTCTTAGTCCGCTTGGTGCTCGGTAGGACAGCATGATGATGAAGGCTTGTATTTGTGTGCCTACTCGGTATGTTGCTCCTATGGATACTGCGTCTTTGATGAAAACGGATGCGCTAAGGTCACCTAGTATTGGGCTGTAGTCTGATGGTATGTATCGGACTAGTGTCGATGGTTTTATTTTTAGGTTGTCGTTGATTGGGAAGACGAGTCCTCCTGTTATGATGTATTGGCGGTTTCTTGCGCTTTCTGTGGCTAACTCTACGCCATCTTTATCTGTTAGTTTTTTTTGTTTTAATAGGTAGGGCACTGAGAATCCTACGTACATTAGGTCGGTGTAGTAGTATAGTCCTGCTCCGAAGTTGGGTCTTAGGGCTGATTCAAATTCGAGGGCTGGGTCAAAGCCTCCGTCGGGTGTGGTGCCTTCTAGTAGATTGGCTTGTAGTAGGGATATTCCTCCTTGTAAACCTGCTGATAGTGTTCCTCCGTTTTGTAGGGGGAAGCGGTAGGCGTAACTTCCGAAGATGTTGTACCAGTTGGTGAGTCCGACCTTGTCATTTTCTAGGAACATGCCGAGTCCGACTCTTTTGTTTTTTCCTACGGGGCTGTGTGCGCTGATGGATAGGTCTTGTGGTGCGCCTTCGATGGTTGCCCATTGGTTGCGGTAGAAGGCGGTGAGGCTCATGGCATCCTCAACAGTACCTGCATAGGCTGGATTGACGACGAGGCCGTTGAACATGTATTGGCTGTATAGTCCTATTTGGGCGTTTAGGGTGTAGCTTCCTACTATGGTTATGAGTAGGAGTAGTATTAATTTTCTCATAGTTATTCTATTTTTGAAGCCTGTTTTGATGACGTATTGTTTCTTTTTTGGGCGAATTTGATTTTTGTTTTCTTTGGTGGGTTCGACACACCCCTGATTAGCTTGAAGCTAATCGTCCCCTCTTGATAGAGGGGATTTCTTTTTGACTCCTTCGGAATCAAATTGGATGCTTCCTTTTTTGACTCCTGCGGAATCAATGTTGGGTTCTTCCTTTTTTGACTCCTTCGGAATCAAGTTGGGTTCTTCCTTTTTTGACTCCTTCGGAATCAAGTTGGGTTCTTCCTTTTTTGACTCCTGCGGAATCAAGTGGGGTTCTTCCTTTTTTGACTCCTTCGGAATCAAGTTGGGTTCTTCCTTTTTGGCTTCCGCGGAATCAAGTGGGGTTCTTCCTTTTTTGGCTTCTGCGGAATCAAGTGGGGTTCTTCCTTTTTGGCTTCTGCGGAATCAAGTGGGGTTCTTCCTTTTTGGCTTCCGCGGAATCAAGTGGGGTTCTTCCTTTTTTGGCTTCTGCGGAATCAAGTTGGATGCTTCCTTTTTTGACTCCTGTGGAATCAAGTTGGGGTTCTTCCTTTTTTGGCTTCTGCGGAATCAAGTTGGTTTGTCGTTCCTGTCCTTTTTTTGAAAACTTATATCTTGAGTATAGTTGTATATACGGTCAAAACTTTGAGTAGTTTGTTTTGTTTTGTCAAAATTAACTTAAAAAAACTAAAACTGTAGATATTGTTGGGGGTTGTTGCTGTTGGGGGGAGGGTATAGTATAAATCGGACAAGGTACTTTTTTAGGGTACTTTGTCCGATTTTTTTGATTTTTGGATAGGGGTTGTTGCCGTTTAAGCTAGACCTGATAGTAGCGTTATGGAATTTGTGCTTGCATGTGTAAGCGGGGCTTTCCATAGTAGCGGATAGCAGGACTTAGTGTTACGACGAAGCAACTAACCGTTCTCTCCTTAAAAATGTTATATTTCTATGACATTTTTTAAATCTATTATTGTTTTACAAAACTTTTTGAACCTTTTTGTAGGGTTTTACACACCCCTGATTAGCTTGAAGCTAATCGTCCCCTCTTGATAGAGGGGATTTTTTTTTGACTCCTTCGGAATCAATGTTGGGGGCTTCCTTTTTTGACTCTTTCGGAATCAAGTTTGGGTGTGTGTTTCCTTTTTTTTTAGACACACGGCCGTGTGTCTCTACGTTGTTTGACATGTGGCCGTGTGTCTTTTTCTTGGGTTCTTTATTTTGTATTTACCTAACTATTATCTGACTTCGATGAAGCCTGTGTATCTTTTGACTCCTGCTTGGGCAGAAGACACTTCTAAGACGTAGAAATATGCTCCAGAATTTAAACGTTCAAATCCGTTTTGATATTTTCCATTCCAAATAATATTTATCTCGTTGCCTTGATTTACCTGGTGGACGATACTTCCGTAACGGTTGAAGATGGTTAATTTCTGTTCGTCAAAGCAGTGGATGTCGTTGATTATGAATTCGTCGTTGATACCATCGCCATTTGGTGTGAATACGCTTGGTATTTTTACTTGGCATTGGTTGTAATCGAGTAATTCTTCTTTTTCTTCGCTATCCAATCCTTCTGTGTTTTCGCCTTCGATGAAGATGTATACTATTGCAGTTGCTTGTTCTGATACTGCATTTTCGATTGTGTATTCAAAAGAGTCGTTTCCTGCAAAGCCTTCATTTGCTGTGTAGGTGGTGTTACCATTTTCGTCGATTTCGATTGTTCCGTGTCCTGCTAATGTGTGGTCTACGACTCTCATTTCACCAGCTCCTCCGTCATTGTCTAATACGTTGAATTCGCTTGCGACTCCTTTAGATCCTACAATATCGTCGTCTATTGCGAACATTCCGTCGCAATCTCCACCTACTTGTATGTTTACTAAGACCGTGTCACATAAGCCTTCGCTGTTGCAACCAACTACTTCTAATGTTTCTAAGCCTTCAAAGCCTGGTAAACCTCTGTATCGGAAGCAATCATCTTCTAATAAGGTGATACTACAGTTGTATGTGCTTGATACTGAGGTGATTGCTGCGTCTGAAACATCGCAAAAGTTGATGCAGAAATCAACTGCTTCAATTGGTTGTGTACAAGCATATAATACTTCGTCACATTCTGTTTCTTCCGGTGTTACCTCGGTTGGCTCTGGAGTTTCTTCTGGTGTTACCTCGGTTGGCTCTGGAGTTTCTTCAGTTGGCTCTGGAGTTTCTTCTGGTGTTACCTCGGTTGGCTCTGGAGTTTCTTCTGGTGTTACCTCGGTTGGCTCTGGAGTTTCTTCTGGTGTTACTTCCGTTGGCTCCGGAGTTTCTTCTGGCGTTTCTTCTGTTGGCTCTGGAGTTTCTTCTGGAGTTTCTTCAGTTTCTTCTGGCGTTTCTTCTGTTGGCTCTGGCGTTTCTTCAGTTTCTTCTGGAGTTTCTTCTGGCGTTTCTTCTGGTGTTACTTCTGTTGGCTCTGGCGTTTCTTCTGTTGGCTCTGGCGTTTCTTCAGTTTCTTCTGGCGTTTCTTCTGTTGGCTCTGGCGTTTCTTCTGGCGTTTCTTCTGTTGGCTCTGGCGTTTCTTCTGGTGTTACTTCCGTTGGCTCTGGCGTTTCTTCTGTTGGCTCTGGCGTTTCTTCTGGTGTTACTTGTGGCTCTGGCGTTTCTTCTGTTGGCGTCTCTGGCGTTTCAACTGTGATTGTTTCTGGTGTATCAGGTGTTGGTGTTTCTTCTGTTGGTATATCTGGTGTGACATCTCCTACTGTTACGTAAACGGTTGCTTGATCCGTTCCACCTTGACCATCACAAACCGTGTATGTGAAGCTATCTGTTCCAATGAATCCTGCGTCTGGTAAGTAAAGTATTCCACCTGCTGATACAACGGCAGTACCGTTTTCAGCTTGTAAATCCTCTTCTGTGTTGCAGAATGTTAGGATGTCATCGTCATCATCATTCAATAAAACGTTGATTTGAATTGCTGTATTTTCCTCTGTTGTAACATTGTCATTGTTTGCAACAGGATTGGTATTTTCGCCATCACAATCACCAACATTAATCATTACATAGTATGTAGAACAATTGTTGTCATCATCACAAGCCTCTACTTCTATTTCATCATCTCCATAGAAACCAGGTAATGGTAAGTATTGGAAGCAGTTTTCACTTGAATAAGTAATGCCACAGTTAAATGTGTTGTGTACTTCACTGATTGATTCACCCTCTTCACAGAAATCTATGCAAATTTCAACAGGAGATAAAGGTTCTGTACAGAAAGTATAGTATGATTCACACTCAGGTGTTTCTTCTGTTTCCTCTGTTGGTGTCTCTACTGTTTCCTCTGTTGGTGTCTCTACTGTTTCCTCTGTTGGTGTTACATCCTCACAGTTGATAGGACCGATTTCGGCACCGCTATCACTTGGACAACCTATGCTTACATGTGTTGCACCGATTTCATATTCTTCATCTGCTGATAATGTTAATGTATAAGCTTCTGCTTGTGATGCAATGTGAATTCCTGTTAAACCAGTGATGTAGTAGTCTCCTGAATAACCATATACTGTTACCTCTACATTGTATGTTCCATCGTCATTACAATCAGGCTCTGATAAAACAACTACAGGAGATTGAACGATTGTTAAGACTGTTTCATCTGAACTTGTACAATCACCCTTAAGGACAGTTAAGGTGTAGACACCATCGTTGTCTGTTCCTGCATTTGGAATCACTGGATTTTGTGCGTTAGAAGAGAATCCGTTAGGTCCTGTCCAAACATATTCGTCTGCTTCAGCAGCATATAAGTAAATATCGCCTCCGATACAAACTTCACCATTACAGTCTGCATTGGCTTCAACATCACAAGGTTCTTCCGTTTCTTCTGTTTCTTCTGTTTCTTCTGTTTCTTCTGTTTCTTCTGTTTCTTCTGTTTCTTCTGTTTCAACTGTTGGTGTTGGCGTCTCTACTGTTTCGGTTTCTGTTTCAACTGTTGGTGTTGGTGTTTCTGTTGCTGTTTCAGGAGTATCTCCCTCAACAACTACTGTTACAGTTGCTACATCAGAATTTCCGTTTAAGTCGCATAAAGTATACTGAAAAATATCTACTCCTACAAAACCGTCATTTGGTGTGTAGATAAATCCTGTTGCTGTTGCTTCTACAGAACCATTTTCAGGTTCTTCAAAATCGCAAATGTATATTGGATCATTGTCAGGATCGCTGTCATTTCCTAAAACGTTGATTAAGACAGGTTCCCCTTCATTCGTTGAAGCATTGTCATCTTCAGCGATAGGCGCATTGTCCATACCAGAACAATCACCAACCATTACGTCTACACTGATTGTTTCACATAATCCATCATCATCACAAGCAGTAATTTCTACCACATCATCTCCAACATATGCAGGAAGTGGTGTATAAGATATACAACCATTTGGCAAGTATTGTAAACTACAATTGAATGTAGTGGTAACTCCTGTAATTTGAGCACCTTCTCCTAAAGTACAGTATTCTACGCAGATTTCAACAGATGTTAAAGCCTCTGTACAGAAGTAGTAATCTTCTTCACAAGGCTCATCCGTTGGCGTTGCTTCTGTTTCTTCCGTTTCTGTTACCTCCTCACAGTTGATAGGACCGATTTCGACACTGCCATCACTTGGACAACCGATTGTTGTGTGTGTTGCACCAATTTCATATTCTTCATCAGCTTCTAATGTTAAAGTATAAGGTTCTCCTTGTGGTGTAATGTGAATTCCCATTAGACCTGTAATGTAGTAACTACCTTCATAACCATAGATGGTTACTTCTACATCATACGTACCATCATCGTTACAATCAGGATTAGATAAAGTAACTACAGGAGATTGAACGACGATTGCTTGTGTTTGATCTGAACTTGTACAATCATCATTGATAACTGTTAAAGTATAGACACCATCACTGTCTGTTCCTGCATTTGGAATTACTGGATTTTGTGCATTAGAAGAGAATCCGTTTGGTCCTGTCCAATTGTATTCGTCCGCTTCAGCAGCATATAGGTAAATATCGCCTCCGATACAAACTTCTCCACTACAGTCTGCATTGGCTATTGTAGCACATTCTACAGTTTCTTCTGTCTCTACCGTTTCTTCTGTCTCTTCCGTTTCTTCTGTCTCTTCCGTTTCTTCTGTCTCTACAGTTTCTTCTGTCTCTACAGTTTCTTCTGTCTCTACCGTTTCTTCTGTCTCTACAGTTTCTTCTGTTTCTTCCGTTTCTTCTGTCTCTACAGTTTCTTCTGTCTCTACAGTTTCTTCTGTCTCTTCCGTTTCTTCTGTCTCTACAGTTTCTTCTGTCTCTGCAGTTTCTTCTGTCTCTTCCGTTTCTTCTGTTTCTTCCGTTTCTTCTGTCTCTACAGTTTCTTCTGTTTCTTCTGTTTCCTCTATTGGAGCTTGACATCCGATAGGACCGATTTCGATGCCACCATCACTTGGACAACCGATTGTTGTGTGTGTTGCACCAATTTCATATTCTGTATCAGCATCTAAAGTTAAAGTGTAAGACTCATTTTCTGGTGTAATATGTATTTCATTTAAACCAGTAATGTAGTAACTACCTTCATAACCATTAATCGTTACTTCTACATTATAAGTACCATCTTCATTACAATCAGGCTCAGATAAAGTAACCATTGGAGATTGAACAACAATTGCTTGTGTTTGATCAGAATTGCTACAACCATCTTTAGTGATTGTTAAAGTATAAATACCTTCGTTATCTGTTCCTGCATTTTCGACAACAGGATTTTGCTCGTTAGATTCAAAACCATCTGGTCCTGTCCAAGCATATTCTCCATTTTCTATATCGTTTGCATATAAGTGAATATCGCCACCGATACAGATTTCACCGCTGCAACTTGCATCTGTGTTAGGACCTTCGCCCATTTCAACTGTTGTTTCATCTGTATCTGAACAACCATCATTGTATACTGTTAAAGTATATGTTCCAGCAAAAGAATCATTGGCATTAGGAATTGTGATGTTTTGTTGGTTAGAACTAAATCCATTAGGACCTGTCCATTCGTATGTATCACCACCTTCACCATATAAGTTAAGGTCGCCCCCATCACAAATAGTTCCATCGCTTGAAGCATCTGCAAAAGAGCCTCCACCAATTTCTACCGTTGTTACATCTGTATCCACACAAGAGCCGTTCATTGTTGTTAAGATGTACTGTCCCGCATCTTCTTCGTCTACTCCTTCAATTGTTGGGTTTTGATTGTAAGACTCAAAGTCATTAGGACCTTCCCAGTAGTAGCTATCGCCACCTTCAGCAGCATATAACTCTAAAGTGCCACCGACACAAACAGGATTATTACTTGAAGCGTCAGCGTTTGGTGTTTGATTGATTTCTACTTCTATTGCATCCGTATCTTCACATCCACCATTGTAAATTGTCAATGTATATGTGCCTTCATTGTCCTCATCTGCATTTTCGATGACAGGATTTTGTTCAAATGACTCAAAGCCATTAGGACCTTCCCAGTAGTAGCTATCGCCACCTTCACCGTATAATTCTAAATCTTGATTTTCACAAATAGGCTCATTGCTTGAAGCCTCTGCATTGGTTGCTCCTCCTACCTGAACTTCAACTACTGTTGTTTCAAAACAAGCACCATTGGTTACCGTTAGGATATATTGTCCTGCATTGTCATCATCCGCATTTTCAATAGTTGGGTTTTGATTGTAAGACTCAAAGTCATTAGGACCTTCCCAGTAGTAGCTATCGCCACCTTCACCATATAATTCAAGATTACCACCATCACAAACAGGACCATTGCTTGAAGCATCTGCATCAGGGTCTTCATACACTTCTATTGATGTATCATCTGTATCCGTACAGCCATTGATGCTTACGGTGACTGTATATATTCCAGCCATATCTACATCGGCATTTTCGATAACAGGGTTTTGCTCATCAGATTCAAAGCCATTAGGTCCAGACCAAGAATAACTATCGCCACCATCTGCATATAATTCTATGTCTTGTCCTTCACAAATTTCATCATCTTCATTTGATGCGTCTGCAACAGGATTGTCTGTTACTTCTACCTCAACAACAACCATATCAGCGCAATCATCACCATACACCATTAAAGTATATGTACCACTATTGGCATTAGGGATTGTGATATTTTGTTGATTAGAACTAAATCCATTAGGACCATTCCATTGGTAAGACTCACCACCATCACTTGATAGTTCTAAATCTTCACCACTACAAATAGGACTATTGCTTGAAGCCTCTCCAAAATTACTTTCGATTACTTCAACTTCTACGATGTCCATATCCGTACAGCCATTATTGTAGACTGTTAAGACATAATCGCCCGCATCTTCAGAATTTGCATTTTCGATGATAGGATTTTGCTCGTTAGATTCATAACCATTAGGACCTTCCCAATGGTATTCGTCTCCGCCATCACCATATAATTCGATGTCCATTCCTTCACAAATTGGATTATTGCTTGAAGCGTCTGCAAAAGGATTTTCATTTATTTCTATTGTTGTTTCGTCAGTATCAGAACAATCTCCATTATATACTGTCAAAGTATAGATTCCTGTATTGTCTGCATCTGCATTTTCAATAACAGGATTTTGCTCATTAGACTCAAAACCATTTGGTCCTGTCCAAGTGTAGCTATCGCCACCTTCACCATATAATTCTAAATCACCACCTTCACAAATCATATCCTCTCCATTGTCTTCAGAATTGCTACTTGCATTCGCATTCGGTGCTTCTGTTATTTCTACCTCTAACTCATCTGTTGCGGTACATCCATCTGCGGTTGTTCCTATTATTGTATAGGTTCCTGCATCCTCCATACTTACATTCTCAATAACAACATCTTGCTCATTTGATTCAAAACCATTTGGTCCTGTCCAAACATAAGAGTCAAAACCATCAGAACTAAAGAGAGACATATCCACTCCCCCACAAATAGGTGAACTACAACTAGCTACAATCTCAGGGCTATCGCCAATTTCTACTGTTGTTACATCTGTATCAGAACAATCTCCATTGTATACGGTCAAAGTATAAGTTCCTGCATGCTCTGCATCTGCATTGTCGATTACTGGATTTTGTTCGTTTGATTCAAAGCTATTTGGTCCTGTCCAAGAATAACTATCTCCACCTTCTCCTGATAATTGGAGTGTTCCGCCTTCACAAATACCGTTCTCGCCATTGCTTGAAGCATTCGCATTTGGCTCTGTTCCAAAAGATACTGTCAATTCATCTGTATCAGAACAATCTCCATTATGTACTGTCAAAGTATAGGTTCCTGTATTGTCTGCATCTGCATTTTCAATAACAGGATTTTGCTCATTAGACTCAAAACCGTTTGGTCCTGTCCAAGTGTAGCTATCGCCACCTTCACCGTATAATTCTAAATCACCACCTTCACAAATCATATCCTCTCCATTGTCTTCAGAATTGCTACTTGCATTCGCATTTGGTGCTTCTGTTATTTCTACCTCTAACTCATCTGTTGCGGTACATCCATCTGCGGTTGTTCCTATTATTGTATAGGTTCCTGCATCCTCCATACTTACATTCTCAATAACAACATCTTGCTCATTTGATTCAAAACCATTTGGTCCTGTCCAAACATAAGAGTCAAAACCATCAGAACTAAAGAGAGACATATCCACTCCCCCACAAATAGGTGAACTACAACTAGCTACAATCTCAGGGCTATCGCCAATTTCTACTGTTGTTACATCTGTATCAGAACAATCTCCATTGTATACGGTCAAAGTATAAGTTCCTGCATGCTCTGCATCTGCATTGTCGATTACTGGATTTTGTTCGTTTGATTCAAAGCTATTTGGTCCTGTCCAAGAATAACTATCTCCACCTTCTCCTGATAATTGGAGTGTTCCGCCTTCACAAGGCTGACTACTTGAAGCATTTGCATTAGGTGTTTCTCCTATTTCTACTGTTGTTTCATCGGTAGTACTACAACTATTGTTAGAAACAGTTAAAGTATATGTTCCTGCATGCTCTCCATCTGCATTTTCAATGACAGGATTTTGTTCCTCTGACTCAAAACCGTTAGGTCCTGTCCAGGTATAGCTATCGCCACCGTCACCATATAATTCTAAATTACTTCCTTCGCATAAACCATCATTTCCTGACGCATTACTTGAGGCATCTGCACTCGTTCCTTCACTCACTTCTACAGTTGTTTCATCAGAATCTGTACAACCATTGTTAGAAACAGTTAAAGTGTATGTTCCTGCATTCTCTGTATCTGCATTCTCTATTATAGGATTTTGCTCATTAGACTCAAAACCATTTGGTCCTGTCCAAGAATAGCTATCTCCACCTTCACCATATAATTCTACATCATTTCCTGCACATAAAGGATTGCTTTCTGAGGTATTACTTGAAGCCTCTGCATTAGGTGCTTCTCCCAGATATACTGTTACCTCATCCATATCTGTACAATCTCCATTAGAAACTGTCAAAGTATATGTTCCTACATTGTCTCCATCTGCATTTTCGATTACAGGATTTTGCTCATTAGACTCAAAACCATTTGGTCCTGTCCAAGTATAGTTATCGCCACCAGCACCATATAATTCAATGTCGCCACCATCACAAGCAGGTGTTCCACTTTCTGCATTGGTAGAAGCATTGGCGTTTGGCTGTGCTATTACATCTGCATCAACTTCCGCAGTACTTGTACAACCATCTGCAGTCATTACTGTCACAATAAATACCCCTCCATAATCTGAACCTATATTTGAAATAATAGGATCTTGTGCATTAGAAGAAAATCCGTTAGGGCCTGTCCAAGAATAGCTTTCAAAACCATCTGTTGCAAATAAGTATAAGCTTTCACCTTCACAAAGTGGTGTATTGCAACTTGCTACGACCATTGAACCTTCACCTCCAACAATAACAGTTGTTGCATCAGAATCAGAACACTCGCCATTGTAAACTGTCAATGTATATGTGCCTGCATTATCTGCATCTGCATTTTCGATGACAGGATTTTGTTCATCAGATTCAAAACTATTTGGTCCTGTCCAAGAATAACTATTTCCACCTTCACCATATAGTTGAAGTGTTCCACCTTCACAGACAGGATCATTACTTGACGCCTCTGCTTGCATATCTTCTTCATCCACAAAAGTAATCATGATTTCATCACTACTAATAGGACAATTACAATTTTCAATATTCCAAGTAAAGGTATAAGTACCTGGCTCGTCTACAGTAATTGTTGGGTTTGGATTGGTTTCTCCTTGTAAATCACCACCTTCCCAATATCCTTGACCGACGATAGGTACATTTGCATTTAATTCATAAGTTAAGCCACAAACCTCTACATCATTTCCTGCATCCGCTTCAGAAGGCATATCTCCAAAATTAATCGCAATTACATCTGATGTTGTACCACAAGTGTTGGTTACAGTCCATTGAAAAACATATAATCCAAAATCATCTACTGTTACTGTTGTATTTGCATCAGTTGCATCTTCAATAATAACACTAGGTGAAGCAGACCATTCCCCATTACTATCTTCTGACATGGTTCCATTTAATGTAAAAGATAAACCACAAGCTTCTGTATCATCTCCTGCATTTGCAAATAAAGCTTCTTCACTCTCACAAGGCTCAGGATCTGTTGGAGTTACTGGCGTTGGTGTAGGAGCTGTCGGTGTTGGAATATCGAAACCAAAGTCTGCATCTTCATAATTTTCACCCTCGCCTAAATCTATTGTATAAGTTCCTGTAGTTGTCAAATTTGACCCCTCTGGGCCATCTTCAATTTCTACAGTATATTCTCCTTCTGGTAATTCATCAAATAGATAAAAACCATCCTCATCTGTTGTCATTGTTGCGATTACATCACCATTTTCATCATATAAAGTCACTGTTACACCTTCTAATCCATTCTCATCAATATCTTGAATACCGTCGCCATTTTCATCTGACCATACATAATCTCCTATACTTCCTAATTCTGGAGTTGGGGTTGGTTCTGTTGGCTCTGGAGTCGGAACTTCTTCGCACTCGTCTACTGGTAAAACTACTATTTCAATTGGTCCATCTGTTGCATAACAATCGCAAGCTGCTAATAAATCTGCCCAATTGTCTCCAAAATCTGGCTCTATACAATCTGTACTATGTGTATAACTGTAAATTGCATAGCTATCTGGTTCGTGATAATTTTGTAATGAACCGTTCATATAGCTTACTTCTTCTATCATACCATCTGTTCCTACCATTACCCAAACATGGTTGAAGTCGTCGCTTTCGACGCTTCCCTCTGCTGTTGCGGTAATACCTTCATCTGGACATACTATATCCGATTTATTTATTGTTAAAATCCCTGCTTCTGCTAAACAGTCTGGATTAGGTGTTGGCATTGTAGGACTTGTTGTTGGGGTAGGTGTTGGCGTTGGTATATCGAAACCAAAGTCTGCATCTTCATAATCTTCACCTTCGCCTAAGTCTACGGTATAAGTTCCTGTAGTTGTCAAATCTGACCCTTCTGAACCGTCTCCTACCTCGACTGTATATCCTCCTTCTGGTAAGTCATCGACTAGATAATAACCATCTCCATCTGTTGTCGTTGTGGCGATTACATCACCATTTTCATCGTATAAAGTCACTGTTACGCCTTCTAATCCATTCTCATCAACATCTTGAATACTATCGCCATTTTCATCTGACCATACATAATCTCCTATACTTCCCAAGCAATCTTCTCCCCCAAATTCAATTGTTACTTCATCTGTACTTTCACCACAAGTTCCTGTAATTGCCCAAGTGAAAGTATATGTTCCTGCTTCTTCTATTGAAACAGTAGTATTTGCATCATTTACATCTGCAAATTCGCCATCTCCTGACCAAATACCTTCGCCACTTGCATTTAACTCATAAGAAAGCGTACAAGTAGCATCATTAGCCCCTGCATTGGCTTCAGGTGTAGCAGGCAATACTGTAATTGTAACTGATTCACTCATATTGTCACAAATACCACCTTCAACAGTCCATTCAAAAACGTTTTCTCCTTCTTCTAAATCTGTTATTTCTGTATTTGAATTATTGCTGTCATTGATATTCCCACTACCTGATGCTAAACTCCAAGTACCTTCTCCACTTGCATCCATATTGTAAGTACTACCACAAATTGATACATCTTCACCAGCATCAATTGGAGTAGCTTCTACAAAAGTGATTGTTACTTCATCAGTATCACTACCACAATTCCCTTCTACTGTCCAAATAAAAGTATATGTGCCTGTTTCCTCTACTGATACTGTCGTATTCGCATCATTGGCATCTGCAAATTCGCCATCTCCTGACCAAATACCTTCGCCACTTGCATCTAAAGTATAAGTTGTGCCACAAATTGAAGCGTCATCTCCTGCATTCGCTGAGGCATTATCTGCTAAAAATGCTATCGTTACTTCATCGGTATCACTACCACAATTCCCTTCTACTGTCCAAATAAAAGTATATGTGCCTGTTTCCTCTACTGATACTGTCGTATTCGCATCATTGGCATCTGCAAATTCGCCATCTCCTGACCAAATACCTTCGCCACTTGCATCTAAAGTATAAGTTGTGCCACAAGTTGAAGCCTCATCTCCTGCATTGGCACTTCCAGTATCATCTAATATGGTAATGATTACTTCATCACTAACACTTTCACATAAAGGTCCCGAAACTGTCCATACAAAAATATTTTCACCTGTAGACATTCCACTTACAGTAGAAGTAGGGCTATCTGAATCTTCAAATTCACCATTTCCCTCTAATACAGTCCAAGTTCCAGTAACTCCTAAACCAAAAGGATTATTTGCCTCTAAAGTATAGTCACTATCACAAATAGTTGCCTGATTTCCTGCTTCGGCTTCATAATTTTCTGCAAAAAAGATGGTTACATCATCTGAATCGTTTACAACTTCCTCACCACAAACTGTAGAAGTATTCCAGAAAAATACGTAAGAACCTGCTTGTGTTACCTCTATGATTGTATTAGGATCATTTTCATCTGCAAAATCTACTCCACCAAAATTAGTTGTCCAAGTTCCTTCACCACTTGCCTCTAATGTAGCTTCAAATCCACAAACATTTTGGTCAAGACCACCATCTGCACTTGTGTTATCTTCTTCAAAAGTAATAGTTACTTCATCCATATTTACTTCATCTTCACAATCATCATCTATAGTCCAAGTAAAAGTATGAGTACCATATTCTTCAACTGTTACAGTTGTATTAGGATCATTTTCATTCGCAAAATCACCCTCACCAGACCAAACACCAGAATCATTTGCATTCAATTCATATGTCAATCCACAAGCGGCTCCATCATTTCCTGCATCAGCATCTGTCATACTTACAATAACAATTATAACTTGATCGCTTACAGCAGGACAAAATACACCTGAAACAGTCCATTCAAAAATATTTGTACCCTCTGCTATATCTGTGATTGTAGCATTGGGGTCATTATCATCGCTAAAAGAGGCTGAACCCTCTACAATAGACCAAGTACCACTTGTACCTAAACCTGTCGGCGTGTTTGCATTCAATGTATATTCTTCCGCACAAAGTTCGTGGTCATCACCAGCATCTGCGCTATAAGTTTCATCAAATATGATTGTTATTTGATCGCTCTCTGTATATTCATCCTCTCCACACATTTTTGTTTCTGTCCAGAAAAACACATATGTTCCTGCTTGAGAAACAGCAACAACAGATTCGGAATCATTTTCATCTTCAAAAGTAACACCGCCTACATTGGTAGACCAAACACCTGTGCCACTTGCATTAAAAGTAGCTTCAAATCCACAGACGTTTTGGCTACTACCTGCATCAACATTCATTGAAACATCCTCAAAAGTAATAAGTACTTGATCTGTAATAGAACAATCTCCTTCTGATGTCCAAATAAAAGCATACACTCCCATTTCTGGCACTGTTACTGTTGTATTAGCATCGTTTTCGTCTTCAAAAACCACATCATCATTCGTACTATACCAGCTTCCTTCGCTTGGTGTAGCACTTAAATTATAAGTTGTACCACATATAGTTTCATCATCTCCAGCATCAACACTTCCCATTTCTTCTACAAATGTTAATGTGAGGGCAACAGTACTTGTACCACATTCATTGTCATTATCAACTATCCAAACAAATTCATAGGTTCCTGCTTCTGGTACGGTTACTGTTGTTGTATTATCATTTTTATCTTCAAAAACAACACCATCAGAAGAACTCCAAGAACCACTTCCATGTTCAGGATAATCTGCGCTAATATCAGAACTTAAACCACAAGCCGTTCCATCATCAGATAAAATATAAGCAGTTGAAGGTGGCTGTAAGAAAGTAATATTTACGTAGTCTGTTTCAGAACAGCCATCACATTGTACTGTCCAAGCAAACGTATATGTCCCTTCTTCTGGCACTGTAATCCAAGAAGCAGGAAAATTATCACTAGAAAAAACGCCTCCATCTTCAGAAGACCACTCTCCTATGCAAGCATCTGGTTTATCAGCATCCAATTGGTGGATTAAGCCACAAATAGTTATATCTTCTCCAGCATCAGCCATTGCCAATCCTGCATCATAAGTAATCGTAACCTCATCACTGGCTTGTCCACAAATATCTGTAACAACCCAAGTAAAAGTATACTCTCCATTTTCTAAATCATCGAAAGTAACGATTGCATTGGGGTCATTGACATCTGAAATATTGCCTGGCCCACTCCAAGTTCCTTCCCCCTCAAAGGGAGCATTGGCATGTAAATTAAAGTCTGTTTCACAGGTCGAATAATCGTATCCTGCAAAAGCAACAATATCTCCACCCTCATTAGGGTCGAGAAAAGTAACATAAATAGAATCTATATTGATGGGACAACTACAATTGGTGACTGTCCAATAAAAAAGGTAAGTACCAGGAGCATCCACTGTTACAGCTCCATTTGGTGATAATGGATCCATAAAATCACCCTCTCCTGTCCAAGCTCCGTGTCCGACATCGACATCGGTAGCTTGAAACACATAATTAAGTCCACAAACTTCATCATCGGGTCCAGCTTCGGCATCAGAAGGAATATCTCCAAATTCAATTACCACATAGTCTGTATCTTCACATCCTTCGGAGACTATATGGAACGTAAAAGCATATACTCCAAACTCCTCTACTGTTACTGAAGTATTAGGACTATAAATGTCCTCAAAATCGCCATTTCCTGCCCAATATCCTTCTCCTATAGAATTAGAGGCATTTAAAAGATAGGTATAACCACATTGTAAGTCGTCTGGTCCTGCATCTGACAAACAAGGATTTGCTTGTAATGAATTACCAAATAAAAAGCAAGACAACATCACAAAGACAAATAAGTAACAATGCTTCATATTTTTATATTTTTCTCATGATTTTATAATAACTATAGATCAGAACACATTACAACGTACACTTATATCAATGATCTACTTATGATTTAATTTTAACAACTTTTTTGTTCAAGCTTCATCTTATCTCAAATACAGCAAGTCGGATATCGAATTAATACTTTTTTTAGAAGTTAATTTTTCGATTCCAACTCTATTTTAAATCTCACCAATATAATAATGGAACAAACACATAAAACAAAATCAAATGTGTTTTTTGTAAACAATTAAGATTTAGGCTTTTACATAATTGAAAAAATACATAATAAAAAAACAATATACGAAAGAATATTTTTTCAACCTGACTTATTATACTTTTCTCAAGAAGAAAAGTTACATGTGTAGGTATGGTTTTTTATTAAATAATTATATACTTCAACATAAATGACCAATAACTTTCCTTTCGTCTTAATTTTAAAACATCTATAAAAACATACTCTAAAACCAATTTTATCTCTTTTAATCGGCCTAAACTTTTGTATCTTTGCGCCGAAAAAAATAAATTTTTACTATGAAAGGAATCATTTTAGCTGGTGGAGCTGGCACTCGTTTGCATCCCATTACCATGGGGATTAGTAAGCAAATTATGCCGATTTATGATAAGCCCATGATTTATTACCCATTGTCAACCTTGATGATGGCTGGAATTAATGAGATTTTAATTATATCAACCCCAACAGATTTACCTAATTTTGAACGTCTATTAGGTGATGGGAAAAAGTATGGTTGTTCTTTTAGCTATGCTGCTCAAGAAGTACCTAATGGTCTTGCTCAAGCTTTTGTTATTGGTGAGGAATTTATCGGTGATGATAAGGTTTGTTTGATTTTGGGAGATAACATATTTTATGGTATGGGTTTAGGGCTTTCTTTACAAGAAAATTCCAATATTGATGGTGCCATGATTTTTGCCTACCATGTTGCTGATCCTGAGCGTTATGGCGTGGTCGAGTTTGATGAGGACAATGTGGCTATTTCGTTAGAGGAAAAACCACAAAAACCCAAGTCCAACTATGCCGTTCCTGGTTTGTATTTTTATGACAATAGTGTTGTAGACATTGCAAAAAATTTGAAACCAAGTGCTCGTGGTGAATATGAAATTACGGATGTCAATAAAACTTATCTTGAACGAAAAGAACTAAGGGTTAGTAAGTTGGCTCGTGGTACGGCTTGGTTGGATACAGGAACTTTTGATTCTTTGATGCAGGCTTGTAACTTTGTACAGGTTATTGAGCAACGACAAGGTTTGAAGGTGGGATGTATTGAGGAAGTTGCTTATAATATGGGTTTTATTGATAATAACCAACTCAAAGAACTAGCACAAACTTTGCTTAAAAGTGGATATGGTAAATATTTGCTTGATTTGATTGAGACATAGACTGATGATGAGTGATTGGTGACGATTGACAAATTATTTTTTTGTTCATTTGTTTAAAAATTACTTATTTTAGAAGTCCTGACCTTGTAAACTAGACCCGATAGTAGTGGTTGGATGTTTGCGTTGGCTGCCTTTTCGGTTCATTTGTGGCAATGAAAGGCATTTTGAAAATGCCTTCCAATACAGTACAGTACGTGAAAAAATGGAAGGCATCTTGGAGATGCCATCCATTAGCGGATAGCGGGACCATGTGTAACGACGGAGGAATTGACCGTTCTCTCCTAAAAAAAATTAGCCTTAGATAATAGAAAATTAATGCGAAAAATATTGATTACTGGTGGTGCAGGATTTATCGCTAGTTCCTTAGCGGATGCACTGATTGCTGACCCAAAAAATTATGTGGTCATTGTTGATAATTTGTTGACTGGACAAAAATCGCACCTTCCCCAAAAAGGGGATAACTGGCGGTTTATTCGTTGTGATGTCAATAAAATGGAGGATTTGCAGCCTGTTATGGTGTCTCATTCCTTTGATTATGTCTTTCATTATGCGGCGGTGGTGGGGGTTCAGCGAACGTTGAATGCGCCTATTTTGGTTTTGGACGACATTGATGGGATTAAAAATATTCTGAATCTTTGTAAAAATACAGGGGTCAAACGGATTTTTTATGCGTCTTCTTCAGAGGTCTATGGAGAGACAGTGCGGTTTCCTCAAGACGAAATCAATACGCCACTCAACTCTCGATTGCCGTATGCGGTGGTCAAAAATGCAGGCGAGTCGTTTTGCCGTTCTTATAAAGAAGAATACGATTTAGATTATACGATTTTTCGATTTTTTAATACATATGGTCCCAAACAGAGTACGGATTTTGTCGTCTCAAAATTTTTGAGAATGGCAGTAAATGATGAGCCAATTACGGTTTATGGTGATGGTTTGCAGAGCCGAACTTTTTGCTATATTGACGATAATATTGAGGCAAGTCTAAATGCTTTTGAAAGTGATATTTACATCAATGATGTCTTTAATATCGGCAATGACAAAGAGGTGACAATTTTGGAGCTGGCACAAACGATTATTCGCCTAACTGGATCGGATTCTGAAATTATACATTTACCCCCTTTGAAGGAAGGCGATATGCGTCGTCGATTGCCGAATATTGATCGCATGAAAAAAATACTAAACCATCCTTTGGTGACGTTAGATGAAGGTATTTCTAAATTATTGGCTCATAAACAATTTGCGTAAATGACAAAAATATTGGTAACGGGTGGCTGTGGATATATTGGTTCTCATACGATTGTTGACTTGCTTGACAATGGCTATGAAGTGATTTCAGTAGACGACAATTCTCGTTCTTCTGACACCATTTTAGACAGCATCAAAGAGATTACAGGCAAAAGCGTTTTGAACTATAAAGTCAATCTTTGCAATGTTGAGGAAACCAAAAAAATATTCAAAGAAAACCCTGATATACAGGGAATTATACATTTTGCAGCATATAAAACTGTTCCTGAGTCTGTGAACCAACCACTGTTATACTATCGCAATAATATGTGCTCACTTTTCAATTTATTGGAGTTGAGTCAGCAGTACAAAATCAACAATTTTATTTTCTCTTCGTCTTGTTCTGTGTATGGCGAAGTGACGGATTTACCTGTCACGGAGCAAACGCATTTGACCCGCACAAAATCGCCTTATGGCAATACCAAAAAAGTGGGTGAGGAAGTCATCGAAGAATTTTCGCAAGTGAGTGATGTGAAGTTTATTGCGCTTCGTTATTTCAATCCAATTGGCGCACATCCTTCTGCCAAAATCGGGGAAACGCCTTATTTGCCTCCACAAAATTTAATGCCCATTCTCACCGAAACTGCCTCTGGCAAACGAGAAAAAATAATGGTTTTTGGAACGGATTATGATACCCGTGATGGCTCTTGCATTCGAGACTATATTCACATTATGGACATCGCTCATGCACACACTTTAGCTCTAAATTATTTATTCAAAAATCCCGATACACAGAAGTACGATGTTCTCAATATTGGTTCGGGAGAAGGCGTCACTGTTTTGGAATTGATTCACGCTTTTGAAAAGGCGACAGGACAAAAAATCAATTATGAATTAGCTCCTCGTCGTTCTGGTGATGTCGCTGCGATTTATGCCAATAATGACAAAATTAAGGAAAAATTAGGCTGGACGCCACAGCACTCTTTAGAAGATATGATGCAAACCGCTTGGGCTTGGGAGAGCCGTTCTTTAGTTTAAGTAGTTTTTGTTGTTTGTGTGGTTTATGTAGTTGAGTTCTTAGTATTTATGATTTTAGGAACTACAAAAACTACTTAAACCACATAAACTAAATAAGGAGAGAACGGTTTGTTGCTTCGTCGTGATGTTTTGGGCCCGCTGTCCGTTCTTATGGCAAATAATACAACTCATCTACCCATCTACTACTTTCCAACTACAAAAACGACACAAACTACTGAAACCACATAAACCAATTTACCATACCACTACCATCGGGTCTATTTTGGAGAGTCTTTACACTTATCTCCTGTTTGAATCACGGATTTTTATGTATTTTTTAGATGACACTGATTTGGTTAATCAATGCATAGCAATATATTCGTATATCATTCGGTACAAAAACGACTTAAATGACAAAAACCACTTAAACGACAAAAACTAAATTCTTAATTTGCTATAAAATACACGAAAGGACTTGTATCTTGCGTTTCTTTTATTGTAATTGAACTACGACTTTCTATCCAAACCCTAAACAAACGGTATGACTAACCTTTCTATAAAAATACACCTTGTTTTCTTATTTTTTTTGTGGTTTTCGTGTGATAATAAACCTGCGACTTCTACCGATACTAAAACGGTTCAAACAACAGTAACAGACGGACAGTCAACCAATGACAATAAGAAGGGAAATAAAGCTTCGGCCAATTATCGTTTGGCGTTTTACAATGTTGAAAACCTGTTTGATACAGAGGATGATCCCAAAACAAATGATAAGGATTTCTTGCCAGAAGGTCGTATGAATTGGACGACAGAACGTTACAACCAAAAACTTCAAAATTTAGCGAAAGTTATCAAAGAATTAGGTAGCACAGAAACGACTTTACCTGCCATTATTGGGTTATGTGAGATTGAAAATGAGAAAGTCTTAAAGGATTTAGCGACTCAATTGCCTTCTGCCAAAAATATTGGTATTGTACACAGGGATTCTCCTGATGAAAGGGGAATTGACGTGGCTTTGCTCTATGACAAGTCGGTTGTCAAGATTTTGGAATCGGACTTTTTTACGGTAAAGCTCAAAGATGATAATACTCGTGATGTTTTATATGTTAAAACGAAAATAGACAAGGACGAAATCCATGTATTTGTCAATCATTGGTCTTCTCGTTGGGGTGGACAGGAAGTTTCAGAGCCCAAAAGAATTGCTTCTGCCACCATTGTTCGCAATAAAATAGACGAACTTTTTAAAGAAAACCCAGAGGCTAAGATTGTGATTATGGGCGATTTTAATGACAGTCCTATCAATAAAAGTATTGTCGAAGTCCTAAAAGCCCAAAAACCTAACAATAAGATTCAGGATGCACAGCTTTACAATTTGAGTCAAACATGGCACGACGAAGGGAAAGGCACACATTATTATGATGGGTGGAGTGCTTTGGATCAAATTATCGTTTCTGGTGAGTTGCTTTCTGACCAAAAAGGACTACACACCACGCCCAATCAAGCACATATTTACAGCCAAAAGTGGATGACGTATTTTGATAAAGAAAAAAAAGTAGCTCGTCCAAGTCGCTTTATGAGTGGTACAGGCAAGGTTTATGGGGGATATAGCGATCATTTTCCTGTTTATTTGGAGTTGGTGAAGTAGGATTTTTGGGGGATGAGCAACAAGAAAAACAAATATCCTATAGGTAGTTTCAGCAAACTTTAGAGGTATTATCTTTCAAAAAGCTGGCTACATGAAAAATTAAAGGCAAAAATAGAGATGCAGATGAAGAAGCATCATAGTTATCGGTGATAAATTATATAAAAAAAATTGTATTAAATCCAAACTTTACATATAATTCGCTATGATTACTAAATTGAAGGCTCAAATTATTTTGTGGAATAATGATGGTGGAACTAATTGGAATTGCTATTTCGCCTGACTGTTTTGAATAAAAGAACAGTTCATTCGTAGTGAAAGCTACCCTTTTACTGTTTATTAGATTTATTTTTTTTTCCTCCTGAAATTTGATAATATTGAATTCAATATTATCAATTGTAAGTGGTCTTCCTAATCCAACAAAATAAAAATTCTCATTAATGTCCATTAGTCTTTTTACTAAAACATCTACATCTGTAATAGGATTAATTTTATAGATAGGTAGGGAACTTAAATTACCATATTGCACATATCTTAACCAAGCTGCATTAATAAGAGCATTTCTGGTATTTTGCTGAATTAGTGGATATAAATCAAAAGCACCTTTCTTTTCATATAAAGGTATGTGTCTGGGACCTCCAACAAATTTCTCATCAATAATGTCTATAGATTTTGGAAATGGATTTGAACACTTTTCAAAATGTAGAAGAACCCATACTTCAAAAGCAATGCTTGAAAATACAAGCTTAATTTTGTCTGAGTGCTCATCAAGTAATTCGAAAAGCTTCTTTATGTTTCGTATAACCATCTTTATCATAAACCACCCATATTTCATCATATGATGATTTATTTTCAATAGCTTCATTTATCAATCCTATTGGGTCAGATTTATGGTTTTCATCAGATCTGTCAGGATAAATTGTAATTGCAAGGTAATTTTCATCTTCAACTTCTTCCTTTATTCGTTCTAAATATATAGGTTCAGTATTTTTGCCCTCACACACGATATAAATTGAGGTAATTGGTATTCTAGGCATTCTCAAAAATAAATTTTACTTCTTTGATTTTGGGATTACCTCCAAACTTTCCTGTTCTATACCAAAGTTCAAAATTAGTATCATCTCTTAGTCCTTCAATTTCCTTAGCACTATATAATTCTGAACAACCAATTTTTGATTTTTGGGTAAACCAAATTTGATCTTTTCTGAATGTTTGCTTGTCAAGCAGTGTAACTTCGTGAGTTGCGAAGATTAATTGCGCCCCTTTTGAATTTGTAATTGTATTATTAAATAGTCTAACCAAGAACTTAATAAGCTTAGGATGTAAACTATTATCTAATTCATCAAAGAAAATTACACCTCCAGACTCTAATACTCCAAGTATTATACCCCCTAATGCAAATAAAACTTTAGTTCCTTGAGACTCCATAGTTTCAAAATCAAACTCTGTAAATCGGATAAACTTATCATTTTTATAGACCCTATGTTTAGCAAATGTTCTTAATTTATTATTTCTAATAAAATTTTTTTTGATAGTTTCAGGAATTTCATCAGGAATATTGAAGTCATCATCTTTAAGTTCTTTAGTGAAAATATTTTCTATTTTTATATCTGCCACTCTTACAAGTTCGTTCAATCTTTTAGCAAATGATTCTTGTTCAATATCACTTAATTTTTGGGAGATTTTTTTAGAAAGCCTATTAATATCAAATTTATCTAATGTATTCCAAATCTCAATTCCATTAAGATACTTGAATACTTTCGTCAATTGAATATGGGGAATAGTAACTCCAAATTTAGAGAGGTAAAGTTGATTTCGGAATATTTCATGAGGAATTTTCTTTTCTTCAAGATAAGTTCCAAATATTACGGATGTAAAATCATTATCATTTTTTTCATTCACTCTTTCAAACAGCATTGCTGGATGACTTGATGGATAATAAACTAGCTTCTCTGTTAGAATTTCTTTTTGATTATAAGCTATACTATAATGATATTTAGTGCCTTCTAATATAAATTGAACCTCAAGCTCACAAGGAGCATCCAATGTATCAATATCAAGCTCAAAGGGCTCATAGCAATTTATAGCTTCACCTATTTTTAAATTTCCAGACTCTGATACAAGATATTTTATTGCTCCAATTCCTCTGATAAAATTAGACTTGCCACTTCCGTTAGCTCCATAGATAACAGAAGACTTTAAGAGTCTTAAGTCGAGACCATCTTTGACAGATAAATCAAATACATTGTCCGATTTACTTTTTCCAGATTCTGCAATCATTGATAGAGTAGCCTTAGACTTAAAAGATCGAAAGTTACTAATTGAGCATTCAATAATCATATCAAAAATTTAAATTTTACATAATTTTTACAAAAATAGCTATTTTTTCTCTAAAATAGCTATTTTCTATCTATTAAATTTGTAAAAAATAGACAATATTCTCTATGATGTCCACAGAGTTACTGTCACAGTTCATGAATTGATGTTGGTTGTTCTTTTTGATAATAATATGAAAGATTCAAAATAAACAAGCTCTTATCCTTCCTCTCCCCCACCTACCTCCCAACATAGACTCGATAGTAGTGGTATGGCAAAATAGTTTAAGTAGTTTTTATGGTTTAAGTCGTTGCGGTTCTGGTGTGATTATTCGTTCTTCCTTTTGCCATAAGAACGGATAGCGAGACCCTGTGTCACGACGAAGCAATTTACCTTTCTCTCCTAATTTTAGTAATTTTTATGACAAAGTATAGATTTTGTCTATTGAAATGTAAAAAATATCATTTTTATTAATAGTAATAACTATGTATCTTTGGCATATGGAATGAAAAAAGAATTGTTCCCCTATCTTATTTCTATCATTCCTATATTTTTTTAACAAAATCACTAAAATAAAATTGATGGACAAGAATCAAAAAGAAACTTCAAGCTATAATGTTAATGGAGATAGTAAGTGCCCTTTTAGCAATGGTAGTGTAAGAAAGGGGGCTGGAAATGGCATGTCTAATCGAGAATGGTGGCCGAACCAGTTAAAACTGAACATTCTTCGTCAAAATACGGCTGTTTCTAATCCGATGGGCGAGGATTTTAACTATGCAGAGGCATTTAATTCATTGGATTTGGCGGCGGTCAAGAAAGACCTTGTGGAATTAATGACGGATTCGCAAGATTGGTGGCCTGCTGACTTTGGACATTATGGCCCTTTCTTTATTAGAATGGCTTGGCATAGTGCTGGTACGTATCGTACCGCCGATGGTCGTGGTGGTGCGGGTTCTGGTACACAGCGATTTGCGCCGCTCAATAGCTGGCCAGACAACGTAAATCTCGATAAAGCTCGTTTGTTATTGTGGCCAATCAAAAAGAAATATGGAAAGAAAATTTCTTGGTCGGACTTAATAATTCTTACAGGAAATTGTGCCTTAGAATCTATGGGTTTCGATACATTTGGATTTGCTGGTGGACGTGAAGACATTTGGGAACCTGAAGCCGATGTTTACTGGGGACCAGAAAATGAATGGTTGGGCGATAAGCGATATACGGGTGACAGAGAACTTGAAAATCCACTTGCTGCCGTTCAAATGGGGTTAATTTATGTGAATCCTGAAGGGCCTAACGGAAAACCTGACCCACTTGCAGCAGCTCACGATATTCGGGAAACGTTCGCAAGAATGGCAATGAATGATGAGGAAACGGTTGCACTGATTGCTGGTGGACATACTTTTGGTAAAACGCACGGGGCAGCTAATGCAGAGGAGCATGTTGGGCGAGAACCTGAGGCGGCTGGTATAGAAGCGCAAGGCCTGGGTTGGGGCAATACCTTTGGTACAGGAAATGCAGGCGATACGATTACGAGTGGTTTGGAAGGAACTTGGACGACAACGCCCACAAAATGGAGCAATAACTTTTTTGAAAACCTGTTTGGGTACGAATGGGAATTGACAAAAAGTCCAGCAGGTGCGCATCAGTGGAAACCGAAAAATGGCGCAGGGGAAGGTACTGTTTTAGATGCACATGACCCATCAAAAAGCCATACGCCAATTATGCTTACAACGGATCTTGCTTTGCGTATGGACCCAATTTATGAGCCTATTTCAAGAAAATTCTTCGAGAATCCAGACCAACTTGCAGATGCTTTTGCCAGAGCTTGGTACAAATTGACCCATCGTGACATGGGACCTCTTTCAAGGTATCTTGGACCAGAAGTGCCCAAAGAAGAATTGCTTTGGCAAGATCCTATTCCTGCTGCAACGCATGCTGCTCCAGATGATGCGGACGTTGCTAAGTTAAAAGAACAAATCGCTGCATTGGGCTTATCTATTTCGGAATTGGTATCAACTGCTTGGGCGTCCGCTTCAACTTTTCGTGGTTCGGACAAACGGGGTGGTGCCAATGGCGCACGCATCCGTTTAGCTCCTCAAAAAGACTGGGAAGTAAACAATCCTCCACAGTTGGCACAAGTCCTCACAAAATTAGAGGAAATTCAAGCCAAGTTTAATACCGATAGCAAGGAAGTTTCTATGGCAGACCTAATCGTTTTAGGCGGTTGCGTTGGTGTAGAACAAGCTGCTAAAAAAGCTGGACATGAAGTGATAGTGCCTTTTGTTGCAGGCAGAACGGATGCGACACAGGAACAAACGGATGTAGAATCTTTCCAATATTTAGAGCCTGCTGCGGATGGTTTCAGAAATTATGAGAAAGGCAAATTCTCAATGTCTGCGGAAGAAATGTTGATAGACAAAGCACAACTTTTGACGCTAACAGCACCAGAAATGACAGTTCTTGTTGGCGGTATGCGTGTTTTAAATACGAACTTTAGAAAGCACCCTCACGGCGTCTTTACAGCTCGTCCAGAAGCCTTGACGAATGATTATTTTGTCAATTTATTGGACTTAAATACCCAATGGAAACCGACATCGGCTGACGATGTTTTTGAAGGCTATGATCGTGCAACGAATGATTTTAAGTGGACAGGCAGCCGTGTCGATCTCATCTTTGGTTCAAATTCGGAGCTTAGAGCAATTGCGGAGGTTTATGCCTGCGATGACGCACAAGAGCAATTCGTCAATGATTTTGTGGCTGCTTGGACGAAGGTGATGCATTTGGATCGCTTCGATTTGCCTTCTAAAGCCACTTCTTAGTTTTTTTAAGTGACAGGTGACGAGGGGCGTGTGATTGGTGATGTCATGAATTATTAAAATGTATTTTAAAGCTTGTTTGAACTGATATTAAATGGTTCAAACAAGCTTTTTTTTTTGATTTGGAGCGAAAGGTTGGTTGCTTCGTCGCAAACGGAAAGGCCCGCTATCCGCTACTATAGCTAACCAAGAACCACAAATTACAGAAGAACCGAACCAAGAACTACAGTACCAAGAACCACAGCACTTTGTTAGCTATAACGCTCCTATCGGGGCTATTTTGGAAGGTCTTTGCTGACGTAGAACTGTAAAAGGTGGGGTTTTATCACAGTAAATATTAGAATTTAAAAATTACGATTTAGAATTTAAAAACCAACATTCTCTCCCAAAAAATGACGCCTTAATTTCTAAATTTTCGTTAAAATGTAACTTACTTACGCAAAAATAGTTTAACTTTAGACGGATTATTTTATATTATATTGAAAACAATTCAACATATTATTGCTTTTTGCTTGGTTTTTTTGGTCTTGTTTAGCTCGGCTGGCATTTCCATCTATACCCATGTGTGCTTGAGTGCAGGTATGCAGGAGGCATCGCTTTTCCCTATTGAGAAGTGCGTGGATCGAGTTCAAACAATCAATAAAAGTTGTTGTGCTGCCAAGAAGGTTTGTAAGAAACCGACGATAGAGGCGGATGACAATTGCTGTGATTATGATACCAAATATGTTGATAATGATGGTTCTCAATTTCTACAAGATTTTATAGGAGATTTTGATTTTGCCTTAGTTCCTGC
>Ga0209185_1000447_pt1 | contig 48958 bp, 35 predicted proteins | sample SidtaG_2_FD_187425 | JGI IMG/M metagenome (GOLD analysis project Ga0209185, IMG submission 187425) | Marine algal microbial communities from Sidmouth, United Kingdom - Sidmouth_Asex2 metaG (SPAdes) (version 2) | ecosystem: Host-associated > Algae > Red algae > Unclassified | place: Sidmouth... | reverse complement strand
TTATTCGAAATAAAAGATAGATTAAATAATTACAAGAGACCTAACAGTCGGAATCTGTTAATTGCGATCATCATGATATATAGCTTACCACTTTTTTTGATGTTAATGATGTCATGCACCAGTGAAAATGATTTTGGGGTCACTGACGATAAAATTCACAAAGAAACCATTGTTGTCGTGGTGGCTCATCCTGATGATGAGACGGCGATCGGGGGCGTGATAGCGAAGTATGCAAGAGACCATGATGTGTACCTAATCATAGCGACTGATGGTAGCTATGGCGTAACTGATCACGCAGGCATCCCAGAAGGTGATTCGTTGGTGCTTATTCGTAATGCAGAAGCAGCCTGTTCCTGTGCTGCATTAGGAGCTCATCCACCCATGCATTTAAATTTAATTGATGGCTTGGGATTCTATGCCAGAGGTAATTTTTACGAGCAAATGTCCACCATGAAAAAGAAGCTTCATGAAGAATTCCAAAAGCTTCAGCCCTCTATAGTACTCAGCTTTGGACCTGATGGTGACACAGGACATCACGACCACCATCTAGTCGGTAGCATGACCTCAGAAGTCTTATTGAGTCGCGACGAATATCGCGATGTAGATTTATACTACTATGGATGGACAAAGCAGCAGGCGGATAAATACCCCGATTGGAATCTCGGCTATGTATCTGAAACTTATCTTGATACAGCCATCTCATACACCGATGAGGATGAAGTGCAAGCCTTCGCCTCCATACGCTGCCATAAGAGCCAATTTTCTCAAAGTGACATGGATCGGTGGATCAGTATTGAAAAAGCTGACTCTGAAAACACCTCCTATTTTAGGACGGCCATGCAAAGGGAGAAGCGTAGTACGTCCTTTTAAAAAGCCAAATCAAGTGCTGCAGATGGCCATAGGGGTGAAGTCCGATTAAACGGCTGGCCAACGATATAGAAGTCAAATCCCACGCTTCAAAATATATGACTATTCTTCGACTGATACCGGTATTTAGTACCTCCGACCATACTTGTATTAAAGCTGCCATACTTACCATTACCAAAGTCCAGCTCGGCTTAAACATATGCATCGCCTGCTTCAATAGAATGATTTTTCTGATAATTACCCACCTACTGCATAAATACCATAAGTGGCTGTATTGTCGGATACTGAAACACATCAGTACGATTACCTATATTGATTCAGCTCAAATCAAGCTATAGCTGAACATCTATAAAGAATTAAACTGATGGGCTTTGGAGGCTGTTTATTTGATAGACCAGATATGCAATGTCTCCAGTATTCATGGGGCATGTTGTCTAATCGAGATCGGCATGTTCAGTAGGAGATTTTCTTGATTACCTTTAGATTCTTTTTTATCGCACTGACTTTATGCAATAGATATAGAAATCCAATGAAAAAAAATGGTTAAAAAGCCGCCACTGATTTACTTTCTGACTGAATTAGTCAGAGGCTTGTGGGATCGGATGCGCTCTATGAGGTATCGTTGGGCATTGCCTGCCGCTGAATCAACTGATCCACACCCAGTCTTAATCATTCCAGGTTTGCTCTCTGATGATGCGAGCACTAAGCCTCTGCGCCAGGTACTGCAAAGGAGGGGCTTTCAAGTGTATGGTTGGGGCTTGGGTCGCAATATGGCCAAGCTGACAGATCTCGAAGCATTAGAAGCTCGCTTAGTCCAATTATATAATAAACACCAAGCAAAGGTCAATATCATTGGTTGGAGTCTGGGTGGCATATATGCTCGTAAGATTGCAGCTGATCATCCAGAACTCACCAAACAGATCATCACTTTGGGATCGCCCTATCAAGATATCAATGCTCCCAGTTGGGCGACCTATACTGTCAAATTTCTTTGGGGAACCAGGGAGATAATTATTCCCAGAGAGCACCAGGGCTGGATCAGTGATCTGGGTATAGCTCGACCCTTACCTACGACGTCCATATACAGCAGGCAAGACGGTATCGTGCCTTGGGACTGCTGCACGGAGGACGTCCAGGATGAGTGGCATCAAAATATAGAGGTGTCTAGCAGTCATACCTCCATGATTGCCAATGTTGATGTGCTCAAAATATGCTTAGATCGAGTCAGCACTGCTATCGAGGACTGGGCACCTTATGAAAAGTGATATCTAAAAGAAGGGTAGCTATAGGACGGGTAGTTGATTAGCTATATATTTGCACTCTGCACGCGATAAATAACAACTTTTTCCGAGCTCTTTTAGATCGTAACTCCATTGTAACTCAGCTGTAACTGAGCCCTGCGATATTTGTGCTATCAAAGAAAAAATTAAAACATTATAAACATGGCCTCAACAGCAAATACCACAAAAAAGAATCTCGGAAAAGTTAGAAAAAACGTTTTAGAGAATGTCGATACAATGAATGACAATCTCATCACCACCGCAGATCAGCTCATCGATGGTGCTCTTGCGACAGGTGCTAAATGGCAAAAACTGTTTAGCAAAGCGATTAAAAACAGCAAGCCTCTGTTGACAAAACAGATCAATATCGCATTCGACGGTGTAGAGACCTTTCAGACTCAGCTTGTAGATGGTAATAAAAGAATTAAAAAGTTAACTGGATTTGACTCTATCGAAGCTGCTAATAAAGTAGAAGATGTCGTCAAAGAAAATACTGATAAAATCATCAGCTTAGTCCAGACGACAACTCAGAAAGCAGAGAAGGCGATCAAGAAAGCTGAATCCACTATCAAGGCTACAGCTGACTCAGCACAAAAGGCAGCAAAGAAGGTAGAATCTAAAGCAAAAACAACTGCTAAAAGATCAAAAAAAACGACTAAGAAATCTGTCAAAAAGGCGAGCTAAGCGATTAGCAAACCATATTTAATCAAAAATAAAAATTCATAAAATGGCTACTAAAAAAGCAAATACAACTATAAAAAATAAATTTGAAGGCAGATTGAAAGATGTAAAAGAAGTCACTAAAGTTGCTAATGACTTTGTCTTAGATACTGCTGAAGATGTCCTGGATAAAGGATTTAAAAACGGAGCCAAATGGCAAGAGATTGGCGAGAAGTCACTTCAGGGAGGATTAAAATTAGCTGCTACTCAGCAAGATTTGTTTTTTGACTCTTTAGACATGCTTAAAAGTCAGTTCCAAGTTGGGAAGTCAAGATTTTCCAGTTTATTCAGCAAAAATTAAGCGAAAGCGCCTTAGCTAAAATCTAAGGCAAGTCAAAGTTTAGTCCAAGACTGAGCTTTGACTTGTCTTTTATCTCCACCTTATCATTATATCTTTTTCTTTAAGATCAGAGTCACCAGAATGAAGGTCTCACTCATACGTGACCTTAGCCTTCAGAGCACTGTCTGATCGCGAGTTCTATCTCACTAATTGCCTTCTGCTACAACTATCTATCAGAATTATAACTATTTAGTATTCAATGCTATATGCCTAGCATATGCAACTGCGACAAATGAGTTTTAGACGCGAAATTGATAAAACTCAAGATCCAATAATTCAATTTTACTGAATCATTTAGCTCTGTTTGTTTGTTGTATTATTGTCGATCAGGTGATGAAAGTGAAATGAGCATTATTGTAATCCTTGGATCCCATCTGCTTATGCATGTGAACATGAGCTGATCTTCATCTTAATAGTATTATAACACGTATTTGATGTATATACTTGAGACATTAACCTGGATGATGGATTCAATTATTTGCTGATCGTCAATGTGTTTCTAAAATAAAAGAATTGAAATGTCAGCAGTAATAGATATGCCAAAGGAAGTTAAGAAGCCTTCATTTTTATGGTTTTCTACAGAGATCTGGAGAGCAGCCCTCGAATATGGCCTCATGGTACCTTACAAGTATTTTCATTCTCAAGAAGTTGCAGGTGATGGGCACCCTGTCTTAGTGATACCAGGATTTATGGCTACTGATAAATCCACACTACCTCTCAGAGAATTTTTAGTCAAACTTGGGTATAGTTCATACGGCTGGGGCCTTGGCAGAAATTATGGTGATGAGGAACACTTGGACCTGCTGCTGCATCAGGTGGACGAATTATACCAAGAACATAAACAGAAGGTCACATTAATTGGCTGGTCACTTGGAGGTATCTTCGTTAGGCAGACTGCCAAAACGAATCCACATCTGATCAGACAGGTTATCACATTAGGATCCCCGTTTGGATCAGTGACAGATTCTAATCGGGCCTCATGGCTTCATAAGCTCATCACTGGAGGCAAAGGAGATGACCTGATTGATCCAGAATTACTCCTCGATATACCCAAACCAGCTCCCGTACCTACGACAGCCATCTACTCTAAGCAAGATGGAATCGTCCCCTGGGAATACTGCATGGAAGAGGAGTCAGACATCCACCAAAATATCCAAGTCATAGGAAGTCATTTAGGGCTTGGCGTCAATCCCATTGTATTAAGAATTGTAGAAGATAGACTCCGATACAATACAAGTGACTGGGCAAAATTTCAAGCTAAGTCTAAATTTGAGGAGAAACTAATCGTCAAAAAAGATTAATTCTATTTTCAACGTATCTCTTTTAAAAATCTATAAGGTTTGATATTTACACCTCTGATCTCCGTGGATTTTAACTTTCCTTGAGATCAGTCAGGATCGCATCATTAGAATAGTAACTAAATACCTAAATCAAATCTGATTTACCTTCTTTATCGTATCTTATTCATTTGTTTGACATGACAACTATTAAGATATGATTCAAAAGATGCTTAGTACGCTGCGACTGGGGGCTAAGGACCTTGATGCCATGGAGCCTATATCTGGAATGGATGCTACATTCTTGTACGGAGAGTCTACGACGACTCCCATGCACGTCGGTAGTGTGTCAATCATAGAGGGGGCGTTAGAATATGATACGTTTAAGAAGATTGTAGCGTCACGGCTGCATATGATGCCTATCTTGAGAAAGAGATTAATCGATGTCCCCCTTGGAGTCGATTATCCGTTCTGGGTGGATGATCCTAATTTCGATATTAATCTGCACCTGCATCATGTAGCTCTGCCACAGCCGAGCGATTGGAAGCAGCTGAGGTCGATGGCCTCCGACATATTCAGCCAGCAGTTAGATCTATCAAGGCCGCTGTGGTCTTTCACCTTTGTAGAGGGCCTCGATGAACTGTCTCAAGTGCCAAAAGGGTCAGTAGCGATAATCTCTAAGGTGCATCATGTCGCAGTGGATGGTGACGCTGGTAATACGCTGATGAGCATTATCTTCGATACGTCGAAAACGGCTCAAAAGATACCCGATCCAAAACCCTATAAGCCTAAGCCACTACCAAATGACGTGCAGGTGGCCATGAAGAGTGCATTAGGCTTTGCGAAAAAACCATTGAAATTTCCGAATTTAGTAAAGGATGTTGTGACATCCACTCTTAAAGCAGGGATGATCACGCGGACTCAACATCTGGACCCGCCTACTGCGGCTTTCTCTGCGCCACGAACGCCTTTCAATGGGATAGTATCAGCACAACGCATGTGGGATACTTCTATCCTTTCTTTAGATAGAATCAAAGTGCTTAAAAAAATCATGGGCGTTACGATTAATGACTTGATCTTAGCCATCTGCGCTGGTGCTCTGAGGAGATATTTGGATGAGAAGAATGAGCTACCAGCTAAGCCATTAGTCGCCATGGTGCCTATCTCCACTAGGGATAAAACCACTAAAGCCACTCAGGGCAATGATGTATCAGTGATGCTGGTCCAGCTGGCTACCGATATAGAAGATCCGATAGAAAGATTAGAAGCAATATATGATAATACCATCAGGGGCAAAACTTATCAAGGGGCTCTTGGAGCTAAGTCCATAGCTTCTATAGGAGAGGTAGTCCCTTATGGTATAGCGAATCAAGCAGCTAAAATATATACCCGCTATAACTTGGCGAGACTCCATAGGCCAGCATTTAACTTAGTCATCACTAATGTACCTGGGCCACAGTTTCCTCTTTATACCCATGGTCATAAAGTACACACCGTCATGGGCACTGCACCTATTATAGACGGGATGGGGCTGATGATCGCGGTGCTAAGCTATGATGGTAAGGTGACTATAACGACGACTTCAGATACTAACTCGATGCCTGACCTGAGTGTATTTTCGACATACATCAGGGATTCTGCTAATGAGCTGGAAAAGCTAATTTTAAAATATGATAAGGCGAGTAAGAAAAAGTCAAGTACCAAAACTAAAAAGACTTCTGTCAAGGCCGAATCAGATAAAGTATTTGATACCGTCAAGAAATATTTAAAAGCTAATCCAGCGTTTCTTCGACCAGACACAGGTATATATCAATTTGAAGTAAAAGTAGGAAGTGCAGTCAATTACTGGCAGCTCCTGTTCAACAAGCCACCAGGGACAGTTAGGCGAGGCAAGGCAAAAAACCCTGACGCTACCCTAACTATAAAAGATGAGCATCTGGCTAAGATAGGCAGAGGCCAGCTCAAACTACAGACGGCTTTCATGCAAGGTAGGTTATCCATTGATGGGGATTCTACTAAAGCAATGAAGTTAGCAGCAGTCTTGATGAAGATAATTAATGCCAGTAAATAGATCGACATAAAAATCCGTCAAAGATGACTTGAGTATGGTTGTCATTTGTTGACTGGCTACTTATGGCTAAGAAGTCCTATATTATTAACACTTGAACCATCATAGCAACACATGAAGATAGTCGAAGAAATATTACAGGACCCCGAATATCAAGCTATCCTGACCACCTTAGCAGAAGATGGGAAAATTCAGAAATCTAAACTTGAGCTCGAAGCTCGCTCTTACTTAGAGGAACTTTGCTGTGAGCATAATCCTTATGCCGATAGTGCCATGTTTGAGCTGATCAAGTTCACACTTTCAAGAGGTTATGATAAAACTATAGATGTAGATCCTGGTGAGATCAAAGCATTAGGAAAGCTAATGCGAAGGCACTCGGTGGCATTTGTCATGACGCATAAGACCTACATTGACATGTGGGCGCTCACACTAGTATTAGCGCGTCATGGACTTCCCATTCCATTTATCTTCGCTGGCATCAATCTCAGTTTTTTTGGGATGGGTAATTTTGGCAGGAAGGCTGGGATCATCTTTATCAGGCGCGCTTTTAAAGACAACAAACTGTACAAGGCAACGCTTAGGACTTACCTCTCCTTTCTGACGAAGCAGCGCGAACACTTTATGTGGGCTATAGAGGGGACACGATCACGTACGGGTAAGTTAGTGTGGCCAAAGATGGGTATCCTGAAATATATAGCAGAAGGTGAGAAACAGTCTAAAAAAGAGGTGAAGTATGTGCCAGTATCCGTGGTCTACGATCTCATTCAGGATGTGCAGGAAATGACCAACGAAGGGAGAGGTAAAGTCAAGAAGTCAGAGAACTTCATGTGGATGCTGAATTATATCAAGGACATGGGTAAGAACTACGGCCGGATATCCATTAGAATCGGTGAGCCGATAGAAAGATCAGAAGAGCACTTCGCAGCCTTGCCAGATGATCTTCAGGCGCCTGATGAAAAATATACGCTGCCTAAGTTAGCATTCGAATTAGTGCATCGGATTAATCAGATCACACCTGTGACCACAGCTTCATTAATCTGTACTACACTGTTGAGCAAGTTCTCACTGACGAAGAATCTGATTGAACATAATGTTCTGGCGCTGATGTCGCTGGTAGAAAACCATAAAGCTGATGCATTGGTGGACAGAGGTGTCCCGATCAGCCAGAGCGTTCAGTACGCACTGAATTTGCTTAAGCAATCAGGACTGATACAGCAGCTAGGCGATGGCGTGAGAGCAAAATATGCCATCGTCCCAGAAAAGTATTTGATGTCGACATACTACTCCAATATGTGTGTCCATCATCTATATCATAGGGCTTTCATAGAGCTCAGTCTGCTCAAAGTAGGAGAGCTGGATAACGCACTGAGAGAAGAGGCATTTTGGCAGGAGGTGATGTCCTTGAGGAGCTTATTCAAGTTCGAATTTTTCTATTCTAATAAGGCTAATTTTTCAGACGAGATAGAGCACGATCTCGGGATGATGGATAAGGACTGGAATAAGAAACTGAATACTGCGGATGCGGATGTCCTTCAGATACTGCGTAACCAAAGCATCCTGATCTCACAGGTGGTGTTGTACAGCTATGTAGAGGCGTACATTGTCGTAGCTCAGGCTCTGCTATCCATGGAGCCAGGAGAAACATTTAACGAAAATAAATTATTACATAGCTGCATGTTTCTCGGTGAAGAAATGCACTGGCAGGGCAGCATCCACAGGATCGAGTCAGTATCCAAGCCTTTTGTGCTCAATGGGCTACGATTCGCTAAGAACAGAGGCCTGATTCCGACCATTCAGGACAGTAAGACTAAGGAACTGCAGACATTTTTAGCAGAGCTGAAAGACATAGCCAAGCGTATAAAAGAGCTGCAAGAATACGTCCTCCGCACGTCCAATGAAGAAGCTAAGATCATCCCCTTTGACAGAAATGTGGTGCCTGGCTCCAAGACGGAAGCCATCACCGAGTCAGTGGTACTTCAAGCAGAGGAGGGAAAACATATCGGTGCATTTTTCGATTTGGATCGAACGCTAATCAAAGGATTCTCCGCCACTAAGTTTTTACAGGCCAGACTGCTCAGTGGTAAGATGAAGAATCGGGAGATCATTGCCCAGTTCAGTGGCGCATTGGTCTATGCCGTCGGCAATAAGAACTTCGCCAGTTTAGCAGCCATTGGAGCTAAAGGAGTCAAAGGCATCAAGGAAGAGCTATTCTTAGAAGTAGGAGAAGAAGTGTACTACAAGCATCTGGCACAAGCTATATATCCAGAGTCACGAGCTCTGGTGGCAGCGCACTTCGCTAAGGGCCATACCGTAGCTATCATATCTGCAGCCACGCCTTATCAGGTGATTCCCGTTGCTAATGACTTGGGCATAGATCATGTTATGTGTACTAAAATGGAACTGGTAGATGGCAAATTCACTGGGAATATCGTAGAGCCAGCTTGTTGGGGTGAAGGAAAGGCGAAAGCTGCTCATGACTTAGTGGCGTCCTTAGATCTTGATTTGTCCAAGTCATATTTCTACACAGATAGCGCAGAAGACCTACCCCTGCTTGAGATCGTCGGCCATCCTGTATGTATTAATCCTGATAAACAACTGTCAGCACTTTCTTATCAAAATGGATGGCCAGTCTACAGATTTGACGATGAGAGCCGTAAAAGTCCGCTTAATTATGTCAGGACTGCAATGACTATGTCCGCACTATTTCCAGCTGCTATCAAGGGCTTACTGACAGGTACATCTAATCGGTCATGGGATTCTGGACGAAACTCCATGATGGCTACCTTCGGTGATCTTGGGGCAAAAGTTGCAGGCATTAATCTTGCTGTCAAAGGGGAAGAGAAATTATGGACGCATAGGCCCGCCGTATTTATTCTTAATCATCAGAGTAATACAGACATGATCATCGCCGCAAAGCTCTTGCGTAAAGATACCGTAGGAATAGCGAAAAAGGAGATTAAGGCGATGCCTATCATCGGACAGATACTAGCTGCATCTAAGGGATTAATTTTTATAGATCGAAGTGATAAAGCCAAAGCCATTGAGGCGATGGCACCTGCAGTAGATGCGCTCAGAGGAGGTACATCTGTGATAATATTTCCAGAGGGGACTAGAAGTTTCGACTATTCCTTAGGGCCATTTAAAAAGGGGGCTTTTCATCTGGCCATGCAGGCGGGAGTGCCGATCGTCCCTATCGTAATTGAGAACGCTCATGATGCCATGCCACGAGGTAAAAACATTGTCCAACCTAGCACCATCAGAATAAATGTATTGGATCCCATTGAAACAACTCAATGGAAGGCTAAAGACCTAACAAAACACATCACTGCCATCAGGCAGATATATTTAGAGGCTTTAGGTCAGCAAGAAGTGCTAGAGCTGCCGCTGCCGACTAAAAATGGAAAGAAAATAACTAAAGCTGTCAAATCATAAATCATGAGTTTAAATGTCGGTCTATTAGGTGGCGGTTCATGGGGGACGACAGTAGCATCTCTTGTCGCCAGGAGCTCTCCGACCAATATCTGGGCGCGCAATGTTGATACGGTCAAAGAGATCAACGAACAGCATACCAATGAGAAATATTTGCCAGGGGCCACTCTGACAAAAAGCCTATACGCTTGTAATACAATCGAGGAGACAGTCCGAGGGGCAGATGTCATTGTCATGGGTATACCAGCTCAAAATTTTAGGACAGTTTTAGAAGAGGCTCGTAAGTATATACGACCCTGGGTGCCTATAGTCAGTTTATCTAAGGGCTTAGAGAAGGGCACTCGGCTCAGGATGACACAAATCATTGAGGCGCTCATGCCTGGTCATCCGGCGGGCGTTCTGACAGGGCCTAATCTGGCCCGAGAAATCATAGCAGGGCAGGCTGCGGCAAGCGTCATCGCCACAGTCGATGATACGATCAGCGTCGCCCTGCAGCGGATTTTCAGCACTGGACTCTTTAGAGTCTATACGAATGAGGATGTCATCGGCTGCGAGCTCGGCGGAGCGCTAAAAAACATTGTCGCCATTGCAGCGGGTATGGGTGACGGTATAGGGGCTGGTGATAATACGAGGGCTGCAGTGATCACCCGAGGGCTTGCAGAGCTCACTCGATTAGGCACTGCGATGGGTGGTCGCAGAAGGACATTTGCTGGCTTGGCAGGGATGGGTGACCTGGTGGCCACCTGTATTAGCCCGCTGAGTCGCAATCGCAGTGTGGGGTTTCAGTTAGGGCAGGGTAGAGCATTACAGGATATCATAGAGGAGATGTCTATGGTGGCTGAGGGTGTAAAAAGCGCACCAGTCGTGATGGAGCTGGCTAAGGAGTACGGTGTAGAGATGCCAATATCTCATGAGGTGTACCGAGTCGTGCAGGAAGGCAGCAGTGCAACTGAAGCTTTCAGAGGACTGCTCAGAGTACAGACTAAATCCGAGTCTGATCCAGGATAACTTTAGTTGAGAGCGTAGTACTAAGTATTAATATATATGCGACAGATCGCTGGCGATTGCTGCCCAGCAATGTGAAAAATATTGCTATGCATCGGTCATACAGTTAAGCAATGGCGGCATGTTTAGTCGCTTATCAATAAGCATTTAGGCATATTCAGAAGTGAACATAGTGAGGTGTAATATTGGAAGCCCAGATCGAAGGCATATTTAGGAGTAATCATAGTGAGGTGTAATATCTTGGTAGCCCAGTACGAAGTACTGGGAGAGATAGTAGAGAAAGGCTTTGGTTGGCGGGATTTTTGGTAAAAATCCATGAAAACCGAAATTTTTCATTGACCCCCTTTTTTCTTTGAAAATTAAGTATCATAGTGTATCAGTTCCACATTGATTATTAAGGCAGCTTGATTGATAAGCTCTAACCGTTTAAACATCAATCATATGAAGTTTTAAAACTCAAGCATCAGGTAATTCTGAACATCCCCATGCATTCATGTATGTATCTATAAAACGATAGATTGATGCGAAGTATTTAGGAGTGCCATTGAAAGGTGTCTTTAAAAAGAAAACCCATACACCGGGCGGCATACAGGTTCTCAAAAAGAACAACTTTACGCTCTATGAACAGATTTATAAGATGATGGTTCATGATGATGCCAACATTAGTAGCCCGTAAGCTCCACGACAGATTCTATGATGCGAGATGATTTTAAAAGCGAATTCTGATGAAAAACTTGCACCAGATTTAATATAACTACAAGCATTATGTTTTAACGGTCATTACTAGTTTCTTCCGACTCGATAAAAAAACAAGGATATCTCTGTATTTCTAAACAAGCTTAATTATATTTGACGATAATTCGTAATATGTATCTTATTGATTATAAGATAATAATGACTAATGTAACATGAATATAGTAACGCTGACCACCGACTATGGTCAAGATGACTATTATGTAGCACTATTGAAAGGTGCGATTAGCTCGCGGATTGCCGAAGCTCAGTACATCGACATCAGTCACAATATCAAAGCATACGATATAGTGCAAGGTGCATTCTATCTACAAAATGTCGTTGATAAATTTCCTGCTCAATGTATACATATAGCCTCAGTGCAGAGCTATGCTTCATATCAGGATGCGATCATAGTCTTTAAGCTGAATGAGCAATATTTCATCGGGCCAAATAATGGCTTGTTCTCCCTCGCCTTCCCGAATCAGAATGATCTACAAGTGTATCAAGTGACGGTAGATCGGAGTATCTATCCCTTCGTAGAAGATGTCTATGCCCATGCGGTCGCGTCTATTTGTCATGGCCTGCCGCTATCAGATTTTGGTACGATTACGGATGACTTCATTATCAAGATTGGGATACAGCCAGTCAAGACGTCTTCTCAGATAAGAGCTACCATCATCCACATAGATCGCTTTGGGAATGTGATTATCAATCTCAAGCATCAGACTTTCGAAAATATCAGGAAGGGTAGACGATTTAAATTGTATTACAAAAGTAAGGATCCACTAACCCATATCTCTAAGCATTATGGCGCTGTCTCGATCGGGGAGGTGCTTTGCTTTTTTAATTCATCGGATTATTTAGAGATCGCGATTAACATGGGTAATGCGCATGAATTGTTAAGTTTGCGTAAGCACGAGACTGTGCAAATAGACTTTTATGAATAATTATGCTGCATAGATTTGTCAAATTAACTTTTAAGGAGGAGCACATCGCTACGTTTGAGCTTAAGTTCGATGAGATGAAAATCAGCATTAGATCAATGGAAGGCTGTCAATACCTAAGATTATTTCAGGATAAAAGGGACAAGCGCATCTTCTTCACTCACAGCATCTGGATCGATGATGCTAGCCTGAACAACTATCGAAAGTCAGAATTCTTTGGCATTAATTGGCCAGAGACTAAAAAGCTCTTTGCTCGAGATCCCATTGCCTGGAGTCTCGATCAAATACATGAATTGAAATAATCCTCCTCTATGAATCTTATAGAATGCCAGCAATACGCCATCGCTTTTAAGCGACCATGGCACTACTTAAACACACTGCTGACCGAGAAACAGTATAGTAAAATTTTCGTCTTGGTCGACGATAATACAGATCGATACTGCCTCCCCATTCTTAAGGAAAATTTGGAGCATGACTTCACATCTATCGTCATTAAGTCTGGAGAAGTCAACAAAAGCATTAAGACCTGCGAAGCGATCTGGTCATACCTCATGGATAATGGCTGTGATCGCCACTCTGTCATGCTCAATCTTGGTGGTGGGGTGATAGGTGATATGGGAGGTTTCTGTGCCTCTACCTATATGAGGGGCATCGACTTCGTGCAGATACCGACGACGCTGCTGTCTCAAGTAGATGCTTCCGTCGGAGGCAAGCTGGGCATAGATCTGCAGGGCCATAAGAATCTGGTCGGAGTATTCGTAGAACCTCAAGCAGTGATCATACACTCGCCTTTTCTGAAGACTCTACCAGACAGAGAGCTGAGAAGTGGGTATGCAGAGGTGATCAAGCATGCTCTTATCAAGGATGCTGTGATGTGGCAAGAGCTGCAGGCTATCACCGATCTAAGGTCATATGACTTTCAAGATCTGGTATATCGAAATGTTCTAATCAAAAAGGAAGTAGTGGATGAAGACCCAATAGAGATGGGACTCCGTAAAATTTTGAATTTTGGCCATACCGTCGGTCATGCCATCGAGACAGAGTTCTTAGATAGTGACTCAGCTCTACTACACGGAGAGGCTATCGCGATCGGCATGATGTGTGAGAGCTGGATGGCTCATCAGCTTGGCCATTTATCAAGACCACAGGTGAATGAAATACATACTTATCTCAAACAGATCTTTGATGATCTACCTGCTAAGATCCCCTCACACTCAGAGGTCGTGAAGACTATGCAAAAAGACAAAAAAAATAAAGGTGGTCTTATATTAGCCTCCTTACTGTCAGGTATTGGAACCTGCACATATGATGTTCCGCTTGATCGAGATCTTATCAAGAGTGGCTTAGCAAACTATCCTGCATATACATTATAATAAAATGTAATATTTTAGTGCTCTGAAGCTGATTGCAATAAATCACGACTTCAGCTCGTAGTATTCATGGTTAACACATTAACGAATTGGCAAAACCTAAGAAAAGTACCTCAAAGCGAAAAAGCACTAAGAAGAAAAAAGGGACAGAGTCTTTCCTAGCTAAATCATACCCAGCTTTAGACCTCGTGGCAAAGTTAGCCTGGGGAGCCTTTCTGTTGGGCCTGCTCCTCACAGTCTTAATATTTGTCTACATATCATTTTCTAAGCTACCTAATACTGAAGAATTAGAGAATCCAAGTTATGAATACGCTTCGCTAATTATAGCAGATGATAACAGCTCAGAGATAGGCCGATACTTTAGAAAGAATCGAGAGTGGAGCGATTTTACTGAGCTGAATCCTCACTTGGTCGACGCTCTTGTAGCGACCGAGGATATCAGATTCTACAGTCACAGCGGTATAGATGTCAGAGGCTTCATGCGCGCCTTAGCACACCTTGGGACTAATGGGGGTGCGAGTACCATCACTCAGCAATTAGGTAAACTATTCTTTACTAATTATTCCAGAAGCTTTCTTAGGAGAGTCTACCAGAAGCTGCAAGAGTGGGTCATAGCTATACAGTTTGAGAAGAAGTACACTAAAGAGGAGATCATAGCTATGTACCTCAACAAATTTAACTTCACCAATGATGCTGTAGGCGTTAGTTCTGCAGCTAAGACATACTTTGGTAAAAATCAGCAAGACTTGACTGTGGAGGAGGCTGCTATGATCATCGGTATGCTGAAAGGCCCCGACCTGTACAATCCTGTATCTAAGCCGGAGAATGCTAACAAGCGCAGGGAAATCGTGCTAAAACAGATGCAACGAGCAGAAATGATTAGCCAGGCAGCCTATGATTCTATTCGGGTGTTAGAGCTAGATATGTCGGCCTTCAAAAGATCAGATCATATTACGGGCCCAGCACCTTACTTCAGGAGTGAGCTGACTAAGAAAGTGAGAGACATCCTCAAAGATCCAGAGCATGCAGATCCCTCAGGTAGAGAATATGATCTTTGGGATGATGGCTTGAAAATATATACCACTATTAACTTGGACATGCAGAAGCACGCAGAGGCTGCTATGCGTGAGCATATGAAGAAAGTGCAATCTAGATATTTTGATGTTTGGAAAAACATGGACCCATGGACCTACGACGCTGATGACCGCCAGAAGTCAAGCCGGAGAGCTAAGCTCAATCGGATGGTCGAAGCTAGCGATCGCTATAAGAAGCTCAGAAGTAAATACCTCAATACAGTCACGCGGATTATATCAAGTGATATAGATAATGTTAGACTCTGGAACGCTGATATCAACAGACTCATCAAAGCTAAAGCTGATGATAATTACTTAGATAAATTGTTACGACAGGATCAGATCAGTAAAAAGATGAAGGCCACTTATCTCAAAATCCTGAATAGTGAGCATATGAATGAGCTGATCAAGCAGTGGAATAAATTACAGCGAGCCGCTAAAAGTGATTTCTCAAAGAAAACGAGGATGCAGGTCTTCGCCTATGATCTTGCAGGAGAAAAAACGATGACGATGTCCCCACTGGACTCCATCAAATATCATGGTGAGCATATGCAGCTGGGTTCTCTATCTATAGAGCCCCAGACGGGATTCGTAAAGACCTGGGTCGGCGGTGTGGGCTATAAATACTTTAAGTATGACCACATCGCCTCTGAGCGTCAAGTGGGTTCTACGTTTAAACCCTTCATCTATACCACCGCGCTCATGCAGGGGCGATCACCTTGCCTTAAAGTGGTAGACCAGCAATATTGTATTACAAAAGATGATCCTAATTTTAATGTTTCAGATACGTGGTGCCCAAAGAACAGCAGTGAATCATATAGCGGAGAGAGTCTGACGCTCTTTGATGCACTGAAGGGTTCGCTTAATTCTGTATCTGCCTACCTCATAAAAGAAATAGGTAATGTAGAAGCCGTAAGAAATTTAGCAGCTAATATGGGCATCACCAAAAGTAAGATTAAACCCTATCCATCAATGGCGCTGGGTACGCCTGACTTATCAGTCTGGGAGATGACAGCTGCTTACAATGTATTTGCGAATCAAGGGACTTATATAGAGCCAACTTTTATTAAGCGGATTGAGGATAAAGATGGGAAGGTCATCTATCGAGCTAATCCAAAAAGCCATAGAGCGCTCACAGAAGAATACAACTTCATCATGGTCCAGATGCTGAAATACGCAGTGTCGCACCGAGAGTGGGAGCTGGAGACGATCTTCGGAGGGAAGACGGGTACGACGGATGACCATATTGATGGTTGGTTTATGGGTATTACACCTAATCTGGTAGTCGGTACTTGGGTGGGTGGTGATGATTCGTGGATCAGATTCTTAAATATCTCCGATGGTCAGGGAGCGGTGATGGCCAGGCCATATTTTATGAAGTTCATTAAGCGGCTGGAGTCTGATCGTAACATCAAGTGGGATAAAAACAAACCATTTCAAATACCACAGGAAGATATGACTATTGTGACAGACTGCTCACAGTATGAGCAATACTACCAGCCAGCTCTGCCGCGGGAGGATGAGCTTGAAGGAGATGAATTTGATGAAGGTGAAGATTAGAGTTTTCTTTAGAAATTAAAAGTCCCGTTATTTTATAAAATTTCTCTTATCTACTACTAGACCTGAGGCTTCAAGAGGAAGCAGCACCTCTTAAAATATAATTGTATGAGTGATCAGTTGATGCTGGAGGCGGACTACCTTATTGTGGGTAGCGGAGCGGTCGGGATGGCCTTTGCTGATGTGCTAATTGAAGAAACGGATGCCTCTGTTATCATCGTAGATAAATATCATAAGCCAGGAGGACATTGGAATGTAGCCTATCCATTTGTTAGGTTACATCAGCCATCAGCATTCTACGGTGTTAGCTCGGTAGAGCTTAGTAAAGGGCTGAAGGACGAAGTTGGTCTTAATAAAGGGCTGAGTGATCTGGCATCAGGTGCTGAAGTGAGTGCCTATTTTGACGGGGTGATGAGGCACCGATTTTTACCCTCTGGCCGAGTGCAGTATTTTCCCATGTGTGACTATCAAGGTCACGGTCTATTTGTGTCTATGCTGACTGGACGCCAGCACCAAGTGTCGATAAGTAAGAAAACAATAGATGCTACCTATCTGAATACTACAGTCCCCTCCACACACACGCCTAACTTCGGCATCTCGCCAGATGTCAGATTTATGCCACTTAATGAGCTGCCAACTATTGATAGCCCACCAGCGGGATTCGTTATCATAGGAGGAGGTAAGACGGGTATCGATGCTTGTCTTTGGTTATTGGAGAATCACGTAGATCCCGATCTGATCACATGGATCAAATCAAGAGACGCTTGGCTACTTGACAGGCAGAACACACAGCCCACAGAAGCATTTTTTAAATACACCATGGGAGCTCAAGCTGCACAGTATGAAGCCCTTGCCAAGGCTCGGTCCATCACTGACTTATTCGATAACTTAGAAAGTAGCGGCGTTTTAGTGCGCCTTGATACAGGTGTGAGGCCAAAAATGTTTCATGGGGCCACTATCAGCCAGCAAGAATTAGCTGAGTTAAGAAAGATCAAACGCGTCATCAGAAAAGGCCGAGTGAAGAGTATCGAGGCAGATAAAATCATCATGGATCAAGGCACTATAGCGACTTCGATTGGCCATGTACACGTAGACTGTTCTGCCAGCGCCATTACTAATTTAGAGATAAAACCTATATTCCAAGGAAATCTGATCACGCCGCAGACGGTTAGATCGTATCAGCCTGTATTTAGTGCCGCACTAATCGCACATGTAGAAGCTGTATATCAAGATGATGATAAAATAAAAAACCAAATCTGCCAAGTCGTACCCCTACCTAATCATGATACGGACTGGATCAAGATGTTGGCTATATTTATGACTAATCAGTACAACTGGAATCAAGATAAAGGGTTGCGCAAATGGCTCAAAGGAAATCGACTCGACGGCTTTAGTAAGATGGTATCGCAGGTCCCTAAGGATGATCAAGAGAAGCAAGACATATTATTGCGAATACGTAATAGCGTCATGCCCGCCATGATGAAGTTACAGCAATTTATTGCTGAGCTAGGATAGAATATATTACATAAAATAAGAAAATAATCAACAGCACATGGCTCAGTTTCAAGTCAATCAAAAAAACTTCACATCAGGGAGAATCGTCGATACCCTAAGTCAGGATGATATAATAATAGGAGATGATGAGATCGTTGTCAAGATCGATCAATTCGCTTACACCTCTAATAATGTAACTTATGCAGTAGCAGGAGACATGATTGGCTACTGGAAATTTTTTCCTGCCGCTGGTGATGATAGTGAGGGCATGGGTGTGATACCTGTCTGGGGCTTCGCGGATGTGGTCCGATCCAAGGTCGTGGATGTGCCGGTAGGAGATCGTCTATTCGGTTACTTTCCTCCAGCTACTCACTTAGTGATCAAGCCTACGGCTGTAGCAGCACACCGCTTAGTGGATAGCTCTGCGCATCGCTTAGCACTTCCTGCGGCTTATAATCTATATAGAAGGGTTGCGGCAGAGAGCGATTATGATAAGTCTACAGATCAGTCTCGAATGCTCCTGTGGCCATTGCACATGACGTCTTTCTGCTTGTGGGACGTACTGCAAGATAAGGGATGGTATGGTGCAGAGCGAGTAATCATTCTCAGCGCTTCTAGCAAGACTAGCCTTGGCTTAGCTTATGCGCTACAGAATGACCCTCATTCACCTTCAGTTATTGGCGTCACCTCAGCTCGCAATGTTGATATGGTCAAAGGAACTGGCCTATACGCAGACACTTTGACATATGATCAGCTAGATCAAATAGATGCCTCTGTGGACACTGTTATCGTTGATATGTCAGGTAATGTGGACGTATTAAAAAGCTTGTATACTTCACTCGCTGATCATATGAAGTACTGCATCAATGTCGGCATCACTCACTGGGGAGATGCTGGTGCCAAAGACGAACTCCTTAGTCAGCGCAGTGAATTTTTCTTTGCGCCTAGTCACATCCAGCGTAGGATGAAAGACTGGGGCCCCTCAGTATTTCAAGATAAAACAGCTAAGTTTTTGAAGAATAGCGCAATCAATACTGGTAAATGGCTGAAATATCAGAAAGTAGATGGCCTAAAAGGTCTAGCTGCCATACATGAGGATGTCTGCCATGGTAAGATAGCCGCTGATGTGGGTCTGATCATAAAGATGTAATCGGTAGTCAAAATGGAGCATAAGTATGCGCAAACTTGAGAACGAGACGATGAACGTATAAAAGATTATCGCTGGCCATGCAGCATTGTCATTTATATAGCTAACTGACTGACACCTAACATTACAGCAGGAATAAAATTATTAACCGCATGCAGCAGTATATTGGACAGCATACCGTACCGCAGGCGTATATAGCCAAGCAACAAGCCCATGGTAAATTGGGGCAGTACCAGCACGGGGACGGCATACCAATGCATATCCCCTGAAAAATTAGAGATGTGAACGAAGCCGAATATCATAGCTGTCATAAAAAAGATATGTGGAAAGAGAGTCTCTATATAATGACTGCTCTGGTCTAACAGCTGTTTGGACAAACTCAATGTGAAGATGATTAGCATACCTACAGAAAAAGTTAGGAAGGCTAACAGCAGAGCTGAAAGATGTAGATCAGCGCCAATCTCGTCCAGTGTAGCTAAATTCTCAGCTGGAATTACTTCTTTCATAGAGGGTAGAAAATATGAAGCTGCATAGTAGATTAACAGCGATAGTATGGATACGGCTATGAATACAGAACCTCGTCTATAGCGTAGTGGAAATCTAAAAAGCAGCTCTTCTAATACAGGTGCGGCTATGATGAGCATAAACCCAAACCATAGCAAAGAGCTATCAGCCATCAGGTCATCAATGCTATGGTCTAAGCTCTCTAAACCAATAAGTCCACTCAAAATGGACATAACAATCATCACAGGTATCAGGAGCATGTAGTGTAAACCTACAATATGTCCGAACCGCCTAAAGCTCATCCGCTCTGTCAAAATATGACGTTTGGGGTGTTGGAGAAAGGTATAGAAGTCGTGTAGTAGATCAGTAAATGACGCTGACATATAGTTAACAATAAGGAGACTCTAATAAATGAAATAATCAGCAAATATACTGTAAGATGCCTAGATGCAATTTGATACCGCTCCCGCCTTCCATCAATGATTATCTTATATTTGCTTTTTTATCTATATGATCCAAAAGTAAAGCGCACTTATGCGGGAAGTAGCCCATTCTTACTTAGATGAACTCAATGAGGTACAGCGGCAGGCTGTCATGCAAATGGATGGTCCCGTTATGGTCATAGCAGGACCGGGATCGGGCAAGACAAGGGTGCTAACTTATAAGATTGCTCATATGATCAATGAGGGTATAGCTCCATGGCAGATTCTTTCGCTGACCTTTACTAATAAGGCAGCTCGTGAGATGAAGGACCGGATCGAAAAAGTCGTAGGTCCAGGAGCCAGACGAGTATGGGCGGGAACATTTCACTCCTTATTTGCAAGAATTCTCAGAGTCGAAGCACATAAAATTGGCTACCCCAATGACTTTACCATCTACGATACTGATGATACTAAAAGCTTGGTCACGGAGATTATCAAGTCTATGGACCTGGACAAAAAGGTCTACTCGCCCAATGCTGTAAAAGCCAGAATCTCAGCTTCTAAAAGTAATCTAATCACGCCTAAAGCCTATGTGAAAAATGAGGATATGATGGCCTATGATCGCATGAATCGGCGACCGATGACATTCAAGATATACGAGAAGTATGTGCAGCGATGCAAGCGAGCGGGGGCGATGGACTTTGATGACTTACTGCTCCAGATGTTCAGACTGCTGTACGAGAATCCGGATAATGTGAGAGATAAATACCAGCGTCAGTTTCAATACGTGCTGGTCGATGAGTTTCAGGATACGAACTTTTTGCAATATCAGATATTGAAACAATTCGTCAATTATGAAGGCAGCCCTCATAATATCTGCATCGTAGGTGATGATGCTCAAAGCATCTATTCATTCAGGGGGGCGACTATAGAGAATATCCTTCAGTTTGAGACAGATTATCCAGAGCTGAAGACCTTTAAATTAGAGCAAAACTATCGTTCTACGCACCATATCGTAGAGGCGGCTAATGGCGTGATCAGCTATAACCAACGCCAGATCGAAAAGAAGATCTGGACAGACAGAGTCGGTGAGGATAAGATCAAACTTATTAAAGCACTGTCAGATACAGAAGAGGGGAAGCGAGTGGCTGATATGATTATTGAGCAGAAGCATCGACACAATTTAGCGAATCAAGATATCGCCATTCTCTATAGGACCAATGGACAGTCTAGAATATTTGAAGAATACCTACGCAGACAGAATATCAGCTATCGCATTTATGGGGGGCTATCATTTTACCAAAGAAAAGAGATCAAGGACACCCTGGCCTATATGCGTCTCACCATTAATCCACAAGACGACGAAGCGCTAAAGCGAGTCATTAATTATCCCAAGCGAGGGATCGGCAAATCGACAGTAGATAAGATGATTGCATTTGCCAATGACAATGAGGTGAGCTTATGGCAGAGTATTCCGAATGTGCAGCTGAGTAAACGAGCGACATCACTATTAGCGGAATTTGCTGCGCTGATCGCCAGCTTCAGAAAGAAAGCTGCTGAGGGGGCTAATGCCTACGATCTGAGTCTCTTCATCGCTAAAAAATCTGGAGTGACAGCCCTGCTAAAGGCTGATAACACCATGGAAGGGCTGAATCGCTTAGAGAATATTAATTCACTCCTGGATGGTGTGAAAGAATTTGTCGAGAACGATGAAATCTTGGATGAAGAGAATCCTTTGGATAAATCACTTACCGCATACTTACAGTCCATCGCTTTGATCACGGATTTTGACGCTAATGATCCTGAGAATACGGATGTCGTGACGCTCATGTCCACCCACGCTGCAAAAGGCTTGGAGTTTAGGTCAGTATTCGTGGTTGGCCTCGAGGAGAATCTATTTCCCTCGTATATGGCGCTCTCGTCCCCTGATCAGATTGATGAAGAGCGCCGACTCTTCTATGTAGCGATCACGCGAGCAGAAGAGCACCTGACCCTGACGTATGCTAATAGTAGGTATCAGTATGGCCAAATGCGCTTTAATGATCCAAGTCGATTTTTGGAGGAGATACCCCCCGAAAATCTCGACTCAATGATACCCTTAAAGAAGAAAATAGAGTTCGGGGAGCCGAAAGTCTTGGGCAATTTTAAGCCCTCGCGGATGAAGCAGCTAACAAAAATCAATGTAGACCACAAAAACTTTCGGCCCGATGATCCAAAGAAAATTGAAGCGGGGATGCGCGTGATGCATCTGAAGTTTGGAGAGGGAAAGGTAATCGACATCGATGAGCGGCGAGTCGCAACTATAGAATTCCCCTTAGTCAGTGTCAACTCCCAAAAACGAATCATGCTACAATATGCTAAGCTGCAGATATTAGACTAAACGAAATAAATCTAAAGTCCAGTGAAAATCAATGCGTATCAGTGGAGGCAAATACAGACCTATGCAGTGCAGCAGCTGGGGTTTATGGATGTAAGTATAGCCAAGGCAGAACTGATGGAGCCAGAGGCGAGGCGCTTAGAAGCTTGGCTCAGTCAGGGTCACCATGCCAAAATGAGCTACTTGGAAAATCACTTCGAACTAAGAGTGGATCCGCGAAAGCTGGTAGAGGGTGCTAAGTCTGTCATATCCTTGAGCTATAATTATTATAATGATCAAGTAGAGCAGCCAGCAGATGCGCCTAAAATAGCGATGTACGCTTATGGGAAGGATTATCATAAACTCATAAGAAAGAAGCTGAAGCATCTATTAGACTGGATTGAGGAGAGTATGGGGGAGGTCAATGGCAGAGGCTTTGTAGATTCTGCACCCATTTTGGAGAGGGACTGGGCCAAACGCTCCGGTATGGGATGGATCGGCAAGCACACCCTACTGATCAGTAAGCGACGAGGGTCTTATTTTTTTTTGGCAGAGCTGATTAGCGATTTAGAATACGAGGACGATATACATATAGAGTCTGACCACTGTGGTACTTGCACCCGCTGTATCGACGCCTGTCCGACTGATGCCATTTCACCTGCAGGCTACGTGTTGGATGCGACGAAGTGTATCTCCTACCTTACGATAGAGCTGAAAGAAAGTATGCCTGAAGAATACCAAGATCAGTTAGAGAGTTGGATGTTTGGATGCGATATCTGTCAGCAAGTATGCCCGTGGAACCGATTTTCCTCTAATCATAATGAGCCTAAGTTTTTACCATCCACGTCCCTGATGTCAAAAAATAGAAAGGATTGGCAGGATCTAGAAGAGCCAGAATTTGAATTATTATTCGCAGGCTCAGCAGTCAGGAGAGCAGGGTTTCTTAAATTAAAAGATAACATCGAAGCTGTGATTAGAAGCGACGGTGAGGAGTAGGAGATCTTCAAACAATGTTATAGAAACTAAAAAAAGCCGACCTTTTCAGATCAGCTTTTGTCCTATTAAAAATAATAATCTATTTCTTTAACTCCTCATCTATGGATCGGTAGCTTTTAATCTTGGATGTACAATTTATGAGTGGACTGATGGTCGCCGATGTGCAGCCTGACCATATAAATGCCCTTATTAAGATCACTTACTGGAATATGATATCTATTCTGTCCGATCTGCACTGATTGTTTCTGAGAGCTAATTTGCTTGCCAGCAACATCGAAAAGTATTACTGTAGCTATTGATTCTAATTCTGAGTAAACGTACAACATCGGCATATCCGCCCCTGATATTGAAGCAGGATTAGGCGTCAACTCTATATCCTTATCAGAATAATAGACAACCTGAATGGTTTCGCTATAATCAAAATCGCCATTGAAGTCGACTTGTTTGACTCGATAATAGTTGATACCGCTGACAGGATTGAGATCAGTAAGCGAGTAATTTAGATTTCTGATGCTGTTTCCAGCACCTTCTACGGTCCCTACAGCTTCCCAACCACTATCATCGAAAGCTCTTTCCACAGTGAAGCTTTCGTTTCCGACCTCTATAGCAGTACTCCAATTTATCTGAACATTATTATTTGATTGAGTCCCACTGATTCTGGAAAATTCTACTGGTACAGTCAGGGCACCAGTCCGAAAGATCGCTTTGCTTCCGAATGTGAATGGATTATCATCGTCTGCGCAGATTAATAACTGCACATTATCAACTAATGGCTTGAAACTAGTCGTAATAGTGCACTCATCATCACTCAGTGTCGGCTGCATTGTTATTTCTATGCCACCACTTGGAATAACCGTTAAATCAATTGTGCCAGGATCAACTTTATCAACTCCAGGCGTCCGAAAAGCGTCATATTTTAATACGATGGAATATTCTGTAGAAGGTAGCAGGGGGTATAATTCTTCAAAATTATCTGGGGATACTAAAGTAAGACTACCGAATTGACCAGTCAGCTGAGTATTAGCCAGCATGACTGCTGAAGAAACTACAATGAGCGATGTGATGTAGCTTTTCATCTTTCAGTATTTTGTAATTAAGAAGACCATTTTGATGTATAAAGTGCTAAATAATAAAGTAAGATAGTGTATTAAACTCAAATACCATTGTAGAATGCGATATTATTTGATCTGAATAGATTAAAATTGTGGCCTCTATGAAGGTGAAATTTGCTGCAATACTCATTATTTATTATTTAGCCGTGGTAATTCCACACGAATATGTTGGGGCATTTCTAGCCAGCATTTTCCTACCTAATTATAGAACAGCCTATAATTGGGTGATGTTGATTGGCGTATTTCTCATTATAGCTGGTGTTGCCTTGGCTGTAGTCAGGTCGGTAAGAAAATCTGATATCACATTATTATCGTGGTACTTCATGGTCAATATCATCTTAGCAATCATCTGCGTGAATGTACTCTTTGTGCTAAATGTAGAAGTAGTTCATTTTGTACAGTATGCTATATTTGCTTTCATTTGTTTTCGGGTCACGGACAGCTACCATGCGACAGCGATTATCTCAATTTTTGCTGGAGCGGGCGATGAATTATTTCAATATATAGTGTTGACTCCAGATACTAATATGTACTATGATTTTAATGATGTGGTCATTAATGCAGTAGGCGTCGGATTCGGTCTGATACTGACCAGATCATTACACCCAGCTGCGAAATTTTTTAGTTGGCGATACTTCTTAAGGTCCTACGTATTTATTGGGTTGCTGCTATTTACTCTCTTCTTAGCAATCGGCTTTATTACTGGCATTATTGCTTACGGACCGGATCTTGACGCTGCTTTTGTTTTCACCAAGGAGAGATACGGATTTTGGCATGTCGTGCACCCGGATATCAAATTTCACATTGTGAAGCCCATGGAGGCTTTGCTCATTCTGACGGCTTTGGTCGTTTGGTATACCCATTTAGAGCAGGGCAGTTCGTCTAAAGAGTTTGATTTTGAAAACATTAAATGATTATTTTACAGCATGAGCTTTGACAAAAAGTATTTGATCGCGATTTTTCCTGTCTTAGTGATGCTGGTCTTCTTTTTCATCTTCCCTGACATCGTGACCTACATGATTTTGGCGTGGGTGGTGTCGATGATTGGAGCTCCGTTGATGCGGTTCTTTAATCGCTCTAAATTCATCGGTCGTAACGGAGCTGCTGCCTTGACATTGGGATCCTTCGTTCTCATTTTGGGCCTGATCATCTATATCATTATACCGCCTTTGCTTCAGCAAGCGCGTAATCTGGCTGACGTTGACTATGATAAGATCGTCTCTAATTTTGAAGAGCCGCTCCATGAGTGGAATGTCTGGCTCATAGATAGGGGTCTCATGGAAAAGCCAGCACCAGCGACAGCCATTGCCGAGGTAGAATCAAAGAAGCCTTCTATTAGGACTCAAATCATCAGAATAGATAGCTTGATCTATGGAGATACCATGGACAAAAACCCAGAGATTGCCATTGTAGTACAGATTGATAATGTACAACTAGACAAGGAAGAGTCGGAGCCGAAGGAAGAAGCTGATGCAAGCTTTTTTGGACGTGTCAAGCATAACATTTATAATTTTTTAGATCCATCACGAATACCAAAGTTATTCGGCTCAGTGATAGGCTTTTTCAGCAATCTCTTCATCGCGATCATGTCGGTATTTTTTGTGGCTTTCTTCTTTTTAAGGGAGCAGGGATTATTTAGTAATATTATAGCGACCATCGTCCCTAATAAATATGAAGATCAAGGCATCCACGCATTAGAGGATAGCTCCAAGCTGTTAGTCAGATACTTTATAGGCTTAACGATCCAGATTATCGTTATCACTCTCTTTGTCACTTTGGCATTGACACTGCTTGGATTGAAAAATGCGTTATTGATCGGTTTCTTTGCCGCATTGATGAATGTAATTCCTTATTTAGGACCACTCTTAGGTGCCTCCTTTGGTATCATCATTACCATATCATCTTTTACCATTGATCCAGCAATGTCAGTAGATATGGGCTCGGCTGCTGCTGATGGTGCCTCCCACTTCTATGGCAATCTTTTACCTTCCATTCTGAAGTTGTTAATCGTGTTCGGGATCATGCAATTTTTCGATAATTTTATTTTTCAACCTTTTATATTCGGTAAGAGTGTGAAAGCTCATCCCTTGGAGATATTCGTAGTTGTGCTGATGGGTGCCAAACTCGGCGGTATCTTAGGAATGGTATTAGCCATACCAGTCTATACAATTCTCAGGGTGCTTGGCAAAGTCTTCATGAGCGAATTCAAAATCGTACAGCGAATAACCAAGAATATTTAGTATGGCAAGTATGACGTAATTTGTTAAAAATCAGCGATTTCGTTCACGTATCGGGCCAAAATCATCCACTTAAGAGATTTTTTCTATTAATTTTCTACAGAATCGTGTGGATCAGCGTATAGATAGCAGTCATACGAGTATACAGTTTAAGGGTGTTTAAAAAGCAAGAAAGTGAGCCATCAGTTTATGCTGGTGGCTTCTTTTTTGCATTTCCATTTTTACAATTCACTTCGCGCTCGCTGTTCTAAAGACCCACCATTTATTTCAAAAGAGAGCTTCCATAATTATATCATTAGTAATTTCCTGTTCTTACAACAATCATTTATATCGTAGCTACCCACTGTGTATGAAGCCCTTTCTATGCGGAATAATCAGGATTAGATTTTATGACCGATTTCCATCATCACAGATGATCATTTATATGAGAAACATCGCAATCAAATTCAAAGCTTAAGTATTTATCTATCGTGAAAAAGCTAATGTGTTGCTGGATACCTGCTTGGAATAAAATTAAATAAGAGTCAAAAAATTTTGTAATAATATGTGGTTGCCCTTGGTATTGCCCGTCATATAGATGTACAGTTTAAGGGTGCTAAAAAGCGAAAAAAAGCCGTCGATAAAGTTCGATGGCTTTTTTTATTTTGAAGTGTCAGACTGTTGACTAATCTTCCTAAGGATCTTGCCTTTCAAATACTTTCTGTAGCAGAGCCGTAGTTCTCTGAGAGACATCTGTACGGATACCCTTTTCCTTCACCGCCACTAATGAGAACAGGCCTGACATGGCGGTATTAGTGACATGATCTCCTAAGTCTGGATTTACTTTGCTGACGAAGGGTAGCTTATTGTACTTGTTGACAGCATCTGACCAGTATTCGAGTGCATTAAATTTATTGAGCGAGTTAATAATGACGGGATTGAATTCTTGATAAAGAGCTTCGTTAGTATTTCTATTCAAGTATTCTGTGGCGGCATTGTCAGTCCCTGTCAAAATTCCCATAGCATCTTGAAAGGTCATCTGCTTAATAGCGCCTAAGAAGATCGGGCCTGCGCTCTTGGCTGCATCCTCCGCAGCTCGATTTATTTTTTCTAAAATTACCTCTTCTACTCTTGAGAATCCTGGTACGATCTTTAGTTTATCCGTGACTACTCTCGCTTCTTCTGGAAGTAACACTTTGTAGATCGATTTGTAGTAGCCATCTTTCACAGCAAGAAAGTCTACTGCCTCATCTACTCCTATATTTAGAGCTTCTTTAAGACCACGTGCGGCCTCTTGTGGAGATAGCTGTGCGGTGCTGTCAAGAATCTTTTGTAAGTCTGCGGGATCACAGGAGAGCATCATGAGCGGAAGAAGTAAGAAAACAACTTTTTTCATAAATTTTAATTTTAGAATCGATATGCTTGTGAGCGAATTACTAAGCTCATCTATCTATTTAGAAAGTTAAATAATAAGAACGTAGGCGACTTACAGACTTTAGCCTGTCAGTAAATAACTAAGTTTTAAGAGATAAAATTTTAGGACAGGATGGCTATCAGCGCAGAACTAACTTGACTCATCTTCTTGCCGGTTTTAAAATTAAAAAGCTTAGACATTTGCCTTTATCTTCTACTATAATTTGGAATATGATATGAATCCAAGATTACTGTTTAGTCTGCTGGAAGGTAACAGAAAGTTCATATTTCGTATTCTACGACTGCCCGATCAATCTTTCCTGGAATGGGAGGATTCAATTTTGCTAAGCGCACTCTGAGCCGGTCGATATTCTTGTATCGCTTTTTGATGTCAAGCGCTATATTCATGGTCACGGATTCGAGTAAGCGATATTTGATCTTCATGTGTTGCTCGCAGACTTGATAGATATATTCATAGTTGACAGTATCATTAATATTGTCACCTACACTGTCAAAAGTGGGTATGCTGGCGTGCACATCTAAAATGAAATGATTACCCTTAATCTGTTCTTCGTCGTAGTAGCCGTGGTAGGCGTAGAACTCAATTCCTTCTAAGGCTATGGTCGTCATTGGTTAAGTTAGTTTAGCTGATGTAAATGGAAAAAATAGTGGATATATATTGATTTTATTGTCATATAAAAAGAAGGTCTAACTTCGACAATTTGGAGGTTAATAATTGCTTAATGGATAGTATAAAAGCAACAAAATTAATAACTTATGCCTTAAATCATTGTTACCTATTCGGACATGAGGATTTCTGTATTATTTCTGATGTTAATAGCTTGCTGCTCCTATGGACAGGCAGATACTATATATTTGAGTAACCCATCATTCGAAGACCGACCCAGGCAGGGCGGCAGCACTCAGTTTAATTTACCTATAGAAGGATGGTTTGATTGTGGCCTGATACGCTTCAAAGGTGAATCACCTCCTGATATCCACCCTACACCGGGCTCTGCTTGGAAAGTGCAGAAGTATGCCATAGATGGTGACACTTATTTAGGAATGGTGGTCAGAGACAACGATAGCTGGGAGTCATTATCTCAGAGACTCAGCCATCCGCTTGAGAAAGGCAGCTGTTACTCCTTCTCCATTTTCCTATCGCGATCTGGTATGTACGAGAGTCGTTCACATCTGACTCAGTCTGCCGCTAATTATGTCACTCCCACTGTCCTTAGAATTTATGCAGGTAATGGTTTCTGCGGACAGCAAGAACTACTGGCTGAATCTGAGCCAATTACCAACGATGAGTGGAGACAATTTAATTTTAAATTTGAGCCAAGTTCTAAGCATTCATTTATCGTCATTGAGGCTTTCTATAAGACTCCAGTTCTGGTTCCCTATAATGGTCACTTGCTCATCGACGGCGCATCTCAGATTGTAAAGATAAACTGCAACGAAGAGCTGATACATGAGCCACTTCTGGTTCAACAATCGTTGAAGCAAGATGAGTCAAAGTCTATTGCGAAAATAAAAAAACCTAAGTCCCCCACAAAAGCGGCATACAAATCAGGTAAGAATGCTCAGGTAGGAGTAGAGACAGATACTTCATCAGAAGCAGATCGCGAGATAGTACAAGATCAAATCAAGTCAGTCGCTCCTGTTCAGGAAAAGAAGAAAATAGCTGGATTAGACCGCAAGGACATCTCCAAAGGTCAGACAGTGCTTATAGATCAGTTGTATTTCAAAGCAGATGCCATCGAAGTAAGCGACGAATCATATCCTATCTTAGAAGAAGTCTATGATTTTTTAGAAGAGAATGATGACATAGTTGTAGAGATTCAAGGTCATACTAATGGGAGGAGAGGAATCACTAATGCATTTTGCGATGAGTTATCCACTCAGAGGGCCAAAGAGGTAGCTACTTACTTAGCAGAAAGAGGTATTGCCTCTGATCGGCTGAAATATAAAGGGTACGGAAAGCGTAAACCCATCGCCACTAATCTCACCAAGGAAGGTAGACTCAAGAACCAGCGAGTAGAGATTAAGATTCTCTCAATTGAATCTTAAGTTTCTGCATGCTTAACTAAAGAGAAGCCAAGTTTTTCCAAATCACTCCAGAAGCCCTTATAAGATTTAGATACCACGTCTGGCTTGAGAATTTTTATAGGAAATAATATGCCCAATGGTGCAAATGCCATTGCCATCCGATGATCTCTATAGGTTTCTATCTCAGGAGCCTCATCAGCTGTGGCGGTTCCATTGATAGCATAATACTCATCCTCACTTTTAGGACTAAATTTTTTAGGCAGTACTGATAAGAATACTTGCATTTTAGCTAGCTCTTGCTGTAATGCTTTGACTCTATCAGTCTCCTTAATCTTCAAGGTGCTGAGTCCAGAAAACATGCTATACACCCCCATGCCGGCTGACATCACAGCCACTGATTGCGCAAGATCTGGCTGCCGAATGAAGTCATATTCGAATAGCGATTTTACTTTGTTGCCTTGAGATTTAGTGATCTTCACCACATCATCTCTATAGGATGACAGCACACCGAAAGAAGTAGCGATCTCCGCTATTGCGCTATCACCCTGCAAGCTGTCCTCAAATAGACCATGTAGCTCTATCTCTGCCTCTTGAGAGAATGCCGCTATGGCATAGTGATAGCTGGCGGCTGACCAGTCTGACTCCACTGTGAAGTCTTTACCTTGATAAGATTGTGCTTCCACGCGGATGGTCATCTCATCCAGCCATTCGTGTTTCACCCCAAACTCCTTCATGATGCGCAAAGTCATCTCAAGATAAGGGCGAGACACTAGAGCGTCAGTGATATGCATCGTCAGGCCATCTGGTAGTTGTGGTGCTATCATGAGCAGCGCAGATAAATATTGGCTGCTGACACCACCTGATATGCTGACTTCATTAGAGTATTGATCATGTGAAAACTGCTTGATTTGCAAAGGTGGATATCCATCTTTCTCCAAATATGCTATGTCTGCGCCAATGCTGCGCAATGCCTCAACCAATGGGCCGATGGGACGCTCCTTCATTCGAGAACTGCCCGTGAGCGTCTGATGCCCTTCTTGTAAGGCCAAGTAGGCTGTCATAAAGCGGTAGCAGGTGCCAGCATGTCCAGCGTCATAGACACCATGAGTTTGAGCTAAAAGGCTTTGGAGAATATTGCTGTCATCACTGACTGATAGGTGCTTTATGGCGAAATCTTGCTTAGACAGTGCTCTGATGATCAGCGCTCTATTGCTGATGCTCTTTGAGCCTTCAAGATGGATGACTCCTTTAGTTGTTTTTGATTCTTTGCGGACTAATACATGACTCATTATTCTTCTTCCTCTTTCTGTTGCTCTAATCTTCTCTTTCTTCTGGGATCCAACTGATCAGAATGTGCCTCGTATGCCTTGATGATTTCCTTGACTAATTTGTGGCGCACCACATCATCAGCACTTAGGTATACGGTAGCTATACCATCTATTGATTCTAAGATATCAATGGCACCATGGAGGCCTGATCGCTGCCTGGAAGGTAGATCTATCTGACTTAAATCGCCCGTTATGATACACTTGGCTGATGGTCCCAGTCTCGTCAGAAACATTTTGATCTGCGAGCTAGTGGTATTCTGCGCCTCGTCCAATATGATGAATGCTTGATCCAATGTCCGCCCCCGCATATACGCTAAAGGTGCTATTTCTATCACTCTGGAAGACATGAAGTGCTCCAATTTTTCCGCGGGAAGCATGTCATCCAGCGCATCGTAAAGAGGTCTTAGGTATGGGTCGATTTTTTCTTTCAGATCTCCTGGCAAAAATCCTAAGCTCTCACCTGCTTCTACGGCTGGTCTGGTCAGGATAATCTTCTTCACTAATCTATTTTTAAGAGCCCGCACGGCTAGTGCCACCGCTGTGTAGGTCTTTCCCGTACCAGCCGGTCCGATAGCAAAGAGTATATCATTGGAGTCCACTTTTTCCACCATACGCTTCTGATTCTTGGTCCTGGCTTTGATGGGTTTGCCTTGTCTGCCATGGACGATGGTAGTATTAGAGGAGCGGCCATTTTCACTGAGTTCTATGCGCCCACCTTTTATAATGTCGCGTACGATGTCATCAGTGAGCTCCTCTTTTTTCTTTAGTAGGCGCACCATGACTTCTAGCTTAGCTTTGACCGATTGGGTCTGTTTTTTCTCCCCAGATAGTTTGATGTTATTACCTCTTGAGGTGATCTTCACTTCGGGGTAGGCTTCTTTCAGTAGGTTTAGTTTTGAATTTCTTTGTCCGTACAGATCGATGGGATCTATGCCATTTATGCTTAATATTATTTCACTCAATAGTCCAGTTCAATTTTTAGGTGAAGGATTAATTTTGTTTCAAATAAGGCGCAAAGATAGTGAAGAGTCTGCACTAATGCGACCAGCAGTTACGCAAAGCTTGGTCTATGACTAAGATAGGGCATCTAAGCGTCTATAGTCATCAATCAGAATGTGGATCCTTGTAATTTAACTCAAGCAATGCTATTACAGGTAGCTGTCTAAAGGGGAGGTGATTTTCTCTGCATTCTGAGGACACTCAAAGGATTACATATTCCCATATTAAATGTGCCTTTTGTATCACATTGTTTTTGGTCTAAATTGACTAATAAAGAAGCATTTACGTAGTATTGTAGATCAAAAAATGACTTTTCAAAGTCTTAGTAAATTCTGCTTTCGAGCTCTAATTATGAAAAGCTATATATATAATTAGCTGATTCAAAACAAAATGAGACCTTATTTAGTGATAGATAGTTGGGTGCATAAATCTTCTTGATGCAGACAGTTCTAATTAGTTTATCTTGACTAACTATTTGAGAAGTGCTAATCGAAATTTCTATTAAATTATGCTATGGCGATCTTAGAATCAAAGGTAAATGTAAAGTCCAAAAGCTGTCAGTCCAATCGAACTGAAATGCAAAAGCTATTGGAAAAATTAGCGCATCATCATACAGAAAGTCGCTTCCAAGGAAAAGATAAGCATATAGCTCGCGCCAGAAAGAGAGGCAAACTACTGGCACGAGAGCGAATAGAGCTGATATTAGATAGAGACAGCCCCTTTATGGAGCTGCTGCCATTAGCAGGCATGAAAATCAAGGGAGGCTTTGGTGCAGGTGGGACTAATATTAGCGGGATTGGATTAGTGAGTGGTAAGTTGTGTATGGTCAATGCTAACGTAGGCACCCGTAAGGGGGGGTCGGTGGATTACGCCACGGTATTTAAATCATTCAGGACAAGTCAGATCAGCATAGAGAATAAATTGCCCTGTATTAATCTGGTCGAGAGTGGCGGAGCTAATTTACCCGATCAGGCCAGGATATTTAATTTCGGTGGCAAGATGTTTAAGCATATTACTAATCGATCAAAATTAGGGCTGACGACGATCTCTGTGGTTTTTGGCAATGCCACTGCTGGCGGTGCCTATACCCCAGGGATGTCAGACTTTTCGATTTTTCAAAAGCAAGCGGCAAAAGTTTTTTTAGCGGGGCCACCGCTGGTGAAAATGGCCACCAATGAAATAGCTACAGCAGAAGAGCTGGGAGGGGCAGAGATGCATAGTCGCATATCAGGTGTAGCCGATTATCTCGCAGAGGACGAACATGACGGGATCAGACTGGCCAGAGAGATCATGAAGATCGTGAAGGTGACTGTTCCCCATCTGACCCCAGCAGGAGAGATCAAGAAACCCAACTATAGTCCTGAGGAAATAATCAGCATCATACCCACTAATAATAAAACGCCCTTCGACGTGCGAGAGCTAATCATGCGTGTCGTAGATGGCTCAGCTTTTTCAGAATTCAAGGCTGAGTACGGCCAGACCATGGTCACGGGCTGGGCGGAGATACATGGTTATCCAGTCGGCCTCATAGGTAATAACGGAGTTATCTTTTCAGAGTCAGCTAACAAGGGTGCACAGTTCATACAGCTATGCAATATGAACGATATCCCGATCCTCTTCTTGCAGAATACCACTGGATACATGGTGGGTAAAGCCTACGAGGAAGGAGGAATCATTAAAAATGGAGCAAAACTCATCAACGCCGTTTCTAATAGCGAAGTGCCTTCTATCACCTTGATGATCGGCAATTCCTATGGAGCTGGTAATTATGGGATGAACGGCAGGTCATATGATCCCAGATTCCTTTTCACTTACCCGCATGCTCAGATAGGTGTCATGGGGGCTGAGCAGCTGGCTGGCACCATGGAAATCATACAGCGTGCTTCTGCTAAATCCCTTGGGCAAGAGTTTGACGAAGAGCGCATGGCAATGGTCAAAGCTATGATGATAGCCGAAGTAGAGGATAAAGCAACGGCTTGGCATTCCAGCTCGGAGCTATGGGATGATGGAGTCATAGATCCGCGAGAAACCAGAAACTACCTGGGCTTCTGCCTTACCGTACTGTATAATCAACCGATTAAAGGTACAAGCGGCTATGGTGTTTGGAGACATTAAATCTACTATTATAGGTTTTTAGAAAGACGATCAATGGTACCGAAGACTTAGTGTGACCAACAAAGGACTTTGACGGATGCGTCCAACCATAAATTTCGTCAAATTGATTTGAGCTTAACAAGACTGTCGAAAGGCAGCATGAACATAAAGTTACATACATGAAAAAAATAGATGCTTTGCTCATCGCTAATCGGGGAGAGATAGCCTCCCGAATCATCAGGACATGTAGGAAAATGGGCATTCGTTCAGTAGCTGTATTCTCGGATGCAGATCAAGATTCACCCTATGTAAGTGAGGCAGATAAAGCGATATATATTGGGGGCAGTGCTCCTGTAGATTCTTATTTAAATCAAGATCATATAATCCAAGCTGCTGCTGTCAGTCATGTAGACGCGATCCATCCTGGTTACGGCTTTCTCTCAGAGAATGCTGCTTTTGCCAAAAGATGCCATGATGAGGGTTTTATTTTTGTAGGACCTCATCCTGAGGCTATTATGGCCATGGGATCTAAGGCCAATGCGAAGGAATTAATGATCTCGCATGGCGTACCTACTGTGCCGGGATACCAAGGTGCAGATCAGTCTCTAGAAAAATTAATGAGTGAAGCGGCTAAAATAGGCTATCCAGTCCTCTTGAAAGCTTCCGCAGGAGGAGGAGGTAAGGGTATGCGGATCGTGCACCAGCCTCAAGAGATCCAGTCAGCTATTGATATGGCTAAGAGAGAAGCTGAGAATGCCTTTGGAAATGGTGATATGATTATCGAAAAGTATGTGTCGTCTGGCAGGCACATCGAGTTTCAGATATTTGGAGATCAGCATGGGCAGGCGATTCATTTATTCGAAAGAGAGTGTACTATCCAGCGCCGATACCAGAAAGTGATCGAAGAGAGTCCATCTCCTATCATGTCGGCAGAGCTGAGAGCGCGTATGGGAGCAGCTGCGGTGGATGCAGCTAAGGCCCTGAACTATGATAATGCGGGTACGGTAGAATTTATATATGATGATCAGTCTGGCGACTTTTATTTTTTGGAGGTGAATACTCGACTTCAAGTAGAGCATCCTGTCACGGAGGAGGTCACTGGTCTGGATTTAGTCATGATGCAAATAGAATCTGCTCAAGGTCTGCCACTGCGGATAGACCAAGATGAAGTAAAGCTACTAGGTTATGCTGTGGAGGCACGACTTTATGCGGAGGATGCGACTAATCAATTTTTGCCTGTGACAGGAACCATAGAAAGATTCGCATGGCCAGAAGTAGATGGGCTGAGAGTCGAGACGGCAGTGAAGTCAGGATCACATATATCCATATACTATGATCCTATGATTGCTAAACTTATCGTTTGGGATGAGACTCGGCAGGGAGCTCATCGTAAAATGCTATATGTGCTGCGTCATATGGTCTGCCTTGGCATGACGACTAATCAGGATTTTCTTTGCCTTTTGTTTGAGCACCAGGAGTTGGCATCTGGTGATTATGACACCCACTTTATTCAGAACAAAGTCAATCTCGAAGATTTAGAAAGTCATGATGACCAAGCTTACATTCATGCAGCTATCGCAGCTACCCTGCACAGTTGGCAGGACAGGAATAATGGAAGAAAGCTACTCAGATCTCTTCCATCTGGTTGGAGAAATAGCTTTTATCAACACCAACTGGAAACTTATACCGCAGGTAATCAGAAGTATCATTTGCACTACCGCGCACAAGAAGACGGATTCGAATTTATATATCTCGGAGTATCATATCAGGTCAAATTAAAGTCAGTTGTAGAAGACCAGCTAAGGGCTTTAATTGACGGTATACTACATTCATTTACTATTTTCAGTATAGACGCGGAGACCTACGTGCATCATATAGAGTACGGCCAGATACACCTGTCGAGGGATGAGCGTTTTCCAATGAAGCAACAAGAAAAATTAAAAGGAGGCTATGAGTCTCCCATGCCATCTCAAGTCGTATCTATACTGGTCCAGCCAGGACAATCAGTACAAGCTGGAGAAGGTCTCATCGTTTTGTCATCAATGAAAATGGAGAATATAATAGAAGCAGCAGAAGATGGTACAGTCGCTGAAATTTATGTCTCTGAAGGTCAAAGTGTAGAAGCTGGATTTATGCTATTGAAAGTGGAATAATTCCGATGGATATTGCTAATGATGTTACTCGTTAGTTCGATGCCATTACCATTTATGATTTGCTACTTTTATCATCAGTGGATAGTATCCGAAGTCTGCTATGCTGGTATTTGAATCACTAGCGCACATGATTGTAGAAAAATAAACAGGAACATGACTATATAAATAAATTCACTCCTTCGCCATTATTTCTATCTATAATATATCGGATGCGTTAATTGTTGAGTCATAAAAAGAACTTTGGAGTAGATTACCAACTAGCTTTTTGTGTCAATATATTTTGTAAATCTATGTTGAGCGGTTCGCCTATATGATTAAAGTAAGAATCGCCATAGTATTTTTTGAAGGAGGCTACGCCCTTTTCAGTCATGTGAGGCAGGATCATACCCCAAGCTATCTTTTCTGGATCTAACGGTTCTGAATCTCCTCTTAATGTCTTCTGCGACAGCCAATAGTAACCGACCATCCAAGTGGAAAATGCTAAGCTGCGATAGGCTCCAGCGAAAGGTTCGGGTTTAATATTTCCCAGCTGGATGGCGAAGGCGATGCTGTGCATATGGCTTTCGATGGACTGCTGAATCATAGTTCTGATTTTATCTTGCACAGCTGGATGTGTCGTGATTTGAGAATCCAAATAAATAAAGGAATACTCCTTTTGTATCGACAAATACAACTTGACCTCTCTATGCAAATTTTCAAATGAGGGCAGCTCTCTGACGATTTTGCTCTCGCGCTCTATTTTATGCCACATCTCGTCGACAATAGCTTGGAGTAGCTCATCTTTGTTCTTAAAATGATATGTGAGGTTTCCCCGACTGATAGACATTATCTGAGCAAGTTCCAGCAGATTAACAGCACCATATCCTTTGTCATTGAAAGCCAAGCGGGCCGCATCGATTATTTTATCTTTTCGCTTCATAGGACGCTGTAGTCCAGATTTTAATACCTGTCCAAATTTAGGCATTAGTGACTGAAATATGGTTCGCGCGATTATTTTGTTATGATGCTCTTTATAAATTGGTCAGTATCATTTTAGTGCCCTTGAGGAATAGGGCGAGCCCAGCAGCTTAGCGCATTGCTTTCGAAGCTTCAAAAGTTGGCAGGCATTTAGATTGACGCAGCTGTGTTGGATGTTCATTTCCCTAAGACATTTTTCAGAATTGGTGCAGATAGCCTTTTGTTGAAAGATTATAATCTCAGCAATCTTATTGTATGCACATTAGCCTTTACTGAAATTTTTGTCTATCGCCATCTTAGGAACTGACTGCGTAGCTTATAGAAATATCTTAGAATAATAGACCACACCTTAGGGTAGGCTCTTATAATGTCGACTTATAAGTACGAAGCAAATTTTTTAAACCTTAATTTTAAACACACTCTTATGAAAAATCTTATTGCCATCTTCTGTTTACTTTGCCTATTAAGTTCATGTTCTAAGGATGATAACCCCCTCGTTGATGTTAAAATGACAATTTTGGATTCATCCAAATGGAAGTCAGTATCAGTCACCATGAGTAATATTAACATGCGAACTACAAGAGGAGTCAACTCTCTGCAAAACTTTGATCAGATTACTGCAGAGGCAGCCACCGGCGAAAGCGTAAGCTTCGGACAATATGAGCACTTTGATGTTGCGGACGAAATGACTGAAGTAGCACCTTATTTTATCACGATTAGTGCTACAGATAATAATGATGTAGTACAAGACGTATTTATTGAGCGTTCTACTGGAGAGACCATAAAAGTACCGGATAGTGGAATGATAATAGTCAACAATGCAGTATATAATTTCGACTTCATCATCGACCCTGACAAAGCATTCGTGGCCTCTGATGACGGATTCAAACTGAGCTATGAAGGATTAGGTTTTGAAGTGAGTGAGACGCTTAAATAACTTATTAATACCTCAAATCTCCTACTGTATACATTAAGCTTTAGGTGTAGCTAAAGCTTGGGAGAACCTTCATTCAAATGATACGTTCTTTAAAGTAGAAGATTGGATTGCATGGGTAAAGAAATATACGATGTCATAGTTTGGGGTGCCACAGGGTTCACAGGTAAATGGGTGGCCAAGCATTTTTATGATCAATATCATGAGACTCCACTGAGGTGGGCGATGGCAGGAAGAAATATTAAGAAGCTGAAAGAGGTGGCCTCGTTCATCGGAGATACGACTTATGAAGTGCCGACGATTCTTGCGGATAGTGAAGACGAAGCATCGCTCATGAATATGGTGAATCAAACGAAAGTAGTTTTATCGACGGTGGGCCCTTATGCCTATTACGGATCTTTATTAGTGAAAGTGTGTGCGGAAACGGGAACACATTATTGTGATCTCACTGGGGAGGTGCCGTGGATGAGAAGGATGATTAGTGAACATCATGACATAGCTCAGAAGAGCGGGGCCAGAATCGTATTCAGTTGTGGCTTTGATTCTATACCATCTGACATAGGGGTTCATTTTTTGCAAGAGCAAGCTAAAGCCGCATTTAATGAGCCCCTCATTCAGGTAAAGTTCTATATGTTAGCTGCTAAAGGTGGAGCGAGTGGCGGCACAATACACAGTCTGCTGAATGTAATTGAAGAATCTAAAGATAGTCAGGAAGTGGCAGATCTCTTAGAAAACCCTTATGCCCTTAACCCAAATTACTTGACATTCGATGGGCCAGATATGCAGGATCAGTCAAAAGCGCGATATGAGTCACAAATTAAGAAATGGACGGCCCCTTTCATCATGGGCGCTATTAATACCAGGATAGTCCGACGTTCTAATGCCTTGCTTGACTTTAGCTACGGCAAGAATTTTAGCTATACAGAGACCCAGGTGACGGGTGCTGGCATTAAAGGTAGATTAGCGGCTGAGGTCATGGCAGGCGGATTTAAGCTGCTCTGGCTATTTGCAAGCAAAGAGGTGACTCTGTCTTTGCTTAAAAAGTACATATTACCATCTCAAGGTAAAGGCCCAGAAGTAGACCCTGACAATCCTGGTTTCTATAAAATTTTATTAATTGGACAGACAGCCTCAGGAGACCAGCTGAGCGCTATCGTGAGAGGCGATGCTGACCCTGGCTATGGATCGACGTCTAAAATGCTATCCGAGGCAGCGATCTGTCTGGCGGAATATGAAGAGCCACTACATGTGGCTGGCGGCTGCTGGACGCCTGCCAGCGCGATGGGTGCGACCCTACTTAAACGATTGAGATCTAATGCTGGATTGAGTTTTGATATTAAGTAGATACGCTCTGAACTAAATTTGTACTAAGATTTGGACGACGGCAAAGTTTCAAAATTTGTACGAAGTAAAGGATTCAGATAATCTTAATATAAGACGCAGCTCTTAACTAATACGGTTTCTCCCGATAGGCAGTGATTTACATGCCTTATCAAGCTCGAAGCATGGGATATATTTTGATGATGGCTATGATTGTGTACTCCACTATTATGCCTAAAACATTTACGTTCGTGCCAGACCAACTATGTGCTGCATGAGGTCTATAGACAAGAGCTAATGATGACTTTACTAAACTACCACTCTAACACTATCTTACCAAAGTGCTGACCTGTCTCTTGATATTGAAAGGCCTCAGCTAACTGATCAAAAGCGAATCTTTTATCAATGATTGGCTTAATTTCATTTGCATTAAGCGCATTGGTCATAGCCACTTGCATCATACGACTACCTACAGCTATACCTTCCATTTTGATAAATTTGAAAAATAATTTAGGAAAGGTGATTTGGCCTTTACGCCCATCGCCTAATATTCCGATGGCGATAATTTTACCTCCTATCTTAGCGGCTTCGATGGACTGACCCATCGTAGATCCGCCACCAACATCCAGGATCAGATCCACTCCACCACCAGCAGCTTTAAAGATGGTTTTTCCCCATCTTTCATCTTCTTTATAATTTACTACGGCCTCACATCCCATTGACATCAATCTATCTGCCTTCTCCGGAGAAGAGGTAGTAGCGTATACCTTAGCTCCTGCTGCTTTAGCCATTTGAAGTCCCAAGAGAGACATTCCGCCTGTCCCTTCGATGAGCACTGACTGACCAGGCATTAGCCCACCAGTATGCATCAGTCCATTCCATGCTGTCAATCCTGCACAAGGCAGCGTAGCAGCTTCAGCATAGCTGTAGCCTTTGGGCATAGGAGTGACTGCTGAGGCTGGGAGTACTGAACTTTCTACCATGTATCCGTCAATGGTCTCACCTGACACACCAGCAATTTTCTGAATTGTGGGTATACCCTCCATCCAATTAATGAAAAACATAGACATGACCTTATCACCTACTTTCCAATCTAAGACGCCACTTCCCACCTCTATTATTTCGCCCGCGCCGTCAGACATGGGTATTCTTCCATCTGGGACAGGTATTCCACCGATTGCCACTAAGTAGTCATGATAATTAAGAGAGGTGGCGTGCCATTTTACAACGACTTCTCCTGTGCCTGCGACTGGATCTGGACGATCTGTAATATGGATGTGGTCCAATCCGCCTGGACTCTTTATGTTGACTACTTTCATGATACTGGCTTTAATTTCTACTAAGATAAGATTTGTCAACTTCTGACCTTAGCATTTGGGATGCTTCTTAATGGTAGTCAATTTTAGTTATCTCTTCATTCGAATGATGACTAAATTAATAGATTTAGATCACACGGATCAATTATCTAAGACTCATAGTTGTGGCTATCATTCGGTAAGAGCCAAAAGTCTGTTAGTATGAATCATTAAATTAAAGTGACTCTGTAGGAGTACCTAAAATAAGCTATCTTGATGAGCGCACATCCAAAAATGAGTCACATGAAATATACATCCATCTACGGAATGCTATGTCTGGCGTTCTGCTTTTTACAATGCACATCAAATGCTGAAGATGAGACTAAGGGATCAGCGGAACACATTCGACAGATCACAGAAGCTATTGACGACCAAGCCATTATACAGGCAGACAACAATCAAGAAGACTGGCTTACTTATGGCGGTAACTATGCAGAAACTAGATACAGAACATTAGATCAAATCAATAAGACAAATCTCAATGAGCTTGGCTTAGCCTGGGCTGTTGATCTTGGCACAAAGCGGGGGATACAGGCGACACCACTCGTCGTAGATGGCATCATGTTTCTGACAGGCCCATGGAGTATCGTCTATGCGATAGATGTGAGGAGTGGAAAACGGCTTTGGACATTTGATCCAGAGTTGGAGGGCAATTCAGCTTTGGTAGCCTGCTGTGGTGTGATCAATAGAGGCTTGGCAATCTATAAGGGAGATTTATTTTTAGGTGTGTTAGATGGCAGACTGATGTCAATTGATGCCGCTACTGGTGAAAAAAACTGGGAGATAAATACAATCTATGATGAGACACGGACTTACTCCATCACGGGAGCTCCTCGAATAGCTGATGGTAAAGTCCTCATCGGCAATGGAGGTGCGGAATTTGATACAAGAGGTTACGTCACAGCATATGATACAAGTACGGGAGAGGAGGTATGGCGCTTTTTTACCGTACCTGGCAATCCAGCTGAACCATTCGAGCATCCCGACCTGGAAGAAGCGGCAAAGACCTGGACGGGCGAGTGGTGGAAGCAGGGTGGTGGTGGCACAGCCTGGGACGCAATAACGTATGATCCTGAGCTGAATCAAGTCTATATAGGTGTCGGCAATGGCACCCACTGGAATCGAAAGATAAGAAGTCCCGAGGGTGGAGATAACTTGTATCTATCCAGTATAGTAGCGGTGGATGCCAGCGATGGGTCATATAAATGGCACTATCAGACCACTCCCGGAGACACGTGGGACTATACGGCCACACAGCATATCGTGCAGGCTGACATAGAGATTGACGGGAAGATCCGTCAGGTGCTGATGCAAGCGCCGAAAAACGGATTTTTCTATGTGATAGATCGCACTAATGGCGAATATATCTCGGCGGAACCCTTCGTGTATATGAACTGGGCTACAGGTATAGACGATGCTGGTAGACCAATAGAGGCAGAAGGGGCTCGCTATGATGACGGCCATATGCACTGGCTCACACCCGGTTCTCATGGGGGGCATAACTGGACTCCCATGTCTTACGATAAGGATAAGCAGGTGATGTACATCCCGACGGCCAATCAATCTGGGCCTTATGCTGATATGCCTTTTGACTATGACGAGATGGGTGGAGCAGGTTCTGGATTAGGTGCTAATATCAGCATGGGCGCAAAGATTTACTACCCACCTGTCATTGATCCTAAAGCGCCTCTGCCGAGTACCTCATCAGGTGCTCTTATCGCATGGGATCCTATTCAGCAGAAGAAACTATGGAGTGTGGATCAGCTTTTTCACTATAACGGTGGAGTCGTCAGTACTAGTGCTGGATTAGTGATGCAAGGAGATGCCGAAGGCATGTTCTACATTAGAGATGCAGATACTGGCGAAGAACTCTGGAAGTATGACGTGCGTTCAGGCGTGATCGCAGCTCCCATTACCTACATGGTAGATGGTGAGCAATACATCACAATAGCTGTAGGGTGGGGTGGTAGCCAGGGAATGTCAGGCAACGTGGCTCCCAGGGTTCACCCTGGTACCGTCTATACATTCAAGTTAGGTGGAGAGGCAGCGGCCTTAGAGAAGTTACCTCCGGTAGAAAAACAATACGCCACGCTCGGCACCGATGCACCTCCTGTGAATATTGGTGAGGGTTTTAATCTCTATATGCAGTATTGCATGGGTTGTCACATGAATCCAGGTGCCGGTGGTGGCGCTATCCCTGACCTAACCATGTCCAGCCATAACATCTTTGATAATTATGAGCAGATAGTACTGGAAGGTATTTTAGAGACAGAGGGTATGCCTAATCTTGGAGAGTATATCTCGAAGGAGGAGCTAGCTGATATCAGGAGCTTTGTCCTTCATCACGCTCAACAGCTGGGGTCTGGCAAAAATCCAAATGATGTGATGGTCGAATTAGCTGGCATGCAATATTTAGCGGACCAGAATCCTCCGAAACGTAAAGATATTCGATAGGGATAATGGATTAGTGCTTCTTATGCTATCGACGCTTCTTAGTGGCATGATAGCGGGTTTGAAATATGCAAGTAGATTAGTAATTGTTCGAATGGCTTGTTGAACTGATTATCGTCGAATCTTGCAGTTATAGTAGCAGCTCTCTACACCAGTCAGTGCTTAGCCTCAGAATGCGCGCATCCACGTTACCATAGAAGTAGTGATCAGCTGCTCTATATCCAATAATAATTTATTTGCTCTAGAGATATATCGGAACTTAAAGAGCTCTATATCTTGTAAGTCCTGTCGCTCGGTGTGAGTGTAAGACAGCTGTTATTTCTTATTTATGATCAGACCTAATGATTAATTTTTCCACGATGCTATACACTATGCGTCACTTGGCCAAAGTTAATAATATGTGTACTTTAGACATACATTGAATTAATGTCTTTAAAGAAATTTGAAAGAATAAAGTTAATGCAGCTTCACTTCTTGTATTCCTTTTTTATCTGTGGTCTTTGGCTGTACACTTCGAATTTATCTACGCTGAGCTTGGATAGTAACACAGAAGTGCTCTCACAGAAAGAAGCGGCTGAGTCACTTTCTATTCTGACGCTGAATACGTGGGCACTACCAGTGAAGCTATCTGGACACGACCAGGTAAAACGGTTCGAGATGTTGCCTGATGAGCTACTTAGAATAGATGCGGATATAGTCTGTTTACAAGAGTGTTTTGCTCAAGACCTCAGGAAGAGTCTCTGTAGAAGTTTAGATAATAGATACGAGACTCTAAGTGATCATAAATGCTATCGTCGCTCCATGCTGCTCTTATTAATGGACTGTTATGGAGGTCTCATGACTTTTTCCAAATATCCAATCGTAGAAGAATTATTCTTTAAGTTTCCATTAGTGGGTAAATCAAGAATCGTAGAACGCATTGGCTCTAAAGGATTTTTAGTATCCACCATAGCTATTGATGGAAAATATATACACGTGGTCAACACTCATTTGTACGCTGGCACTGATCAAAAAGCTAAGAGCCATCGTGAGCGTCAGCTCCACTATATGAATCAAGTGATTGACAGTATACAGGGTGCCACTGGATATGACATCGTACTGACGGGAGATCTTAATATTAATCATAGTGCCATTAATGATTCTTACGACAATACAGCTGAAGCTAATATGTATCATAAGCTAATACGTGATGGTCATTATAATGATGCTGTCAGTAAGGTTTCGGAGAGTGATTACACCATGAATATTAGCCTGAATCCCTACGCGCATGGCGTAACAAAAAATTGTAAAATAGACTACTGTCTAATGAAGAAAGCAGACATAACCGCCAGCCCTTATCTGATGAGTTCGGAAGTTGTCTTCGATCGCCCAGATCATATTGTGTCTGATCATTTTGGCCTACTTTCTATAGTCTATGGGATCCATACTCAAGAAGTCTTTGGCTCTGCATCAGATTCTGAGGGAAGGGAGTCTATGCCCTATCCAGTAGATATCGCGAATGAGTAGTAACGCACTGTACTTCGAGCACAAGTGACGCTATCATAGTAGCTTAACTCATAAGAAGTTATTATCTCAATCGCTTGAATAGTAATTTCAATATTCCTTAAATTTTGCTAATGGATATTCCTAAAGAATACTATCTTAACTCTCATTAATGAAACTATAATTAATTGAAGCGTCTGTGACGTGGATAATTACGACACCGAAAGTTAATGAGCCACTGTGCTTATCTACTAATAGTCATTAGCTCCAAAGTAATAACATATGAAAAGTATCAAAGGACCGGCTATATTCTTAGCTCAGTTCATGGGAGATGAAGCTCCGTTCGATTCACTTGATAATATATGCAAGTGGCTAGCTGGCTTAGGTTACAAAGGCGTACAGATACCATCATGGGATGCCAGATGTATTGATCTGAAAAAAGCAGCTGAGAGTAAAACCTATTGTGATGAGGTGAAAGGTATAGTCTCATCTCATGGTATGGAGATCACGGAGCTGTCGACTCATCTTCAAGGTCAGCTCGTGGCAGTTGCTCCCGCATATAACGAGATGTTTGATGCATTTGCTCCAGCGGAAGTCCATGGTAAGCCAAAGGAGCGCACTGAGTGGGCTAAGCAACAGCTGAGATACGCAGCTCAAGCTAGTGCTCATCTGGGACTCACGGCTCATGCCACATTTTCAGGAGCACTGATCTGGCAAACGATGTACCCATGGCCACAGCGGCCTGACGGTTTGGTGGATGCGGCGTTCACCGAGTTAGCTCATCGCTGGAAGCCGCTCTTAAATACCTTTGATGAGCATGGGGTGGATGTCTGCTATGAGATTCATCCTGGTGAAGACCTGCATGATGGTGTCACCTTCGAGATGTTTCTGGACAAAGTAGATGGTCATATCAGAGCTAATATGCTATATGACCCGAGTCACTATGTATTGCAGGCTTTGGATTACCTTCAGAATATAGATATTTATCATGAGCGCATCAAGATGTTTCATGTCAAAGATGCAGAGTTTAATCCTACTGGAAGAGTCGGAGTGTATGGAGGCTATCAGGGCTGGGCTGGAAGAGCAGGGCGCTTTAGGAGCTTGGGTGATGGTCAGGTTGATTTTAAGTCAATTTTTAGCAAGTTGACGCAGCACGGTTATGACGGCTGGGCTGTCTTAGAATGGGAATGTTGCATCAAGTCTCCTGAGCAGGGTGCTAAAGAAGGAGCACCATTCATTAAGGATCATATTATCGATGTGACAACTAAGACCTTTGATGATTTTGCGGCGGGCGACGTTGATACTGACTTATTCAAACGCATCATGGGGCTCAGCTGATATTAAAATTATTCGATAGAGTTATCATCATGATCAGACTGTTGTTCAGCTATTTCCATTGAAAATATCGATTAATAGCGAGTGCTTAGATGGAAGCTATTGGCTCGCCTTCAGCAGATATGAACGATGAATATTCTATGAATTTGCCGCGGTAGAGTAATAAATAATAAAACCTGATATGATGAAGATGATTGAAGGAAAAAATATCTATTAATAAATTATAATGTATGCAAATAATCGAGACATCTAAAGAGTACGACGTAGTCATCGTAGGGTCGGGTGCAGGAGGAGGAATGACTGCTAAAGTACTTTCTGATGCAGGACTAAAGGTAGCTGTTATGGAGGCTGGTCCATTCTTTGATCCCAAAGATCCAGATACCATGACTCAGCTAAAGTGGCCGTGGGATTCTCCTCGAAGAGGTGCCTCTACGGATAGTCGGCACTTTGGGGATTTTGATATGGCTTATGGTGGTTGGAGCTTAGATGGAGAACCCTATACCCAGAATGGAGACACTGACTTTCAATGGTTTAGATCCCGAATGCTGGGAGGGAGAACTAATCATTGGGGGAGGATATCTCTGAGGTTCGGCCCGAATGACTTCAAACATAAAAGCATAGATGGTCTCGGAGACGACTGGCCTATTGGCTATGATGATGTGAAGCCATATTATGATAAGCTGGATAAACTGATCGGAGTCTTCGGTAGTAAGGAAGGTCTCCCTAATGACCCAGATGGTTTTTTCTTGCCAGCACCCAAGCCAAGACTCCATGAACTGTATTACATCAAGGCTGCTCGAAAATTGGGCATCACTGTGATACCTTCGAGACTGTCCATACTTACTAAACGACTCAATAATGAAAGGGGTGTCTGTTTTTTCTGTAGTCAGTGCAGCAGATCGTGTAATGCTTATGCTGACTTCTCAGCTGGGTCCTGCCTTATCTTTCCAGCTCAAAAGTCTAATGGGCAGGTAGATCTATACTGCGACAGCATGGTCAAGAATGTAGTGATGAAAGATGGCAAAGCGACAGGTGTCTCCTATGTCAATACCGAGGACGGGCAGGACTATCAAATCAATGCGAAGGTAGTCGTACTGGCAGCATCAGCCTGCAGCTCTGCAAGAATTTTACTAAATTCTAAGGCGCCAGGACACAGTAATGGTATAGGGAATAGCAGCGGAGTCGTCGGCAAATATCTGCATGATTCTACGGGATCTTCCAGAGGTGGATTTATACCTTCACTTATGGATAGAGAGATGTACAATGAGGATGGAGTAGGTGGTATGCATGTCTATTCACCATGGTGGTTGGACAATAGTAAGTTAGACTTTAAGCGTGGCTATCACATTGAAGTGTGGGGCGGCGTAGGTATGCCTGGCTACGGATTTGGTATGGGCTTGGATGGGTTTAATGAGTTTATGGGTCTTCCTAAGGGAGGCTATGGGGACAAACTCAGAAAAGATGTCAAGCGGTATTATGGAGCGACAATTGGATTTGGTGGTAGAGGAGAGTGCATCGCAAGGGAAGATAATTACTGTGAGTTAGATCCAGATGTGGTGGATAAATATGGAGTTCCCGTGCTGCGGTTTCAATATTCATTCTCTGATCATGAAAAACTGCAAGCTAAGCATATGCAGCAGACATTCGAGGAGTTGATCGATGCGATGGGTGGTAAGGTATTTGGAGATACCCCGACGGAAGAACAAAACTATGGATTGAATAAGGGCGGAGAAATTATACATGAAGTGGGCACGACCCGAATGGGAGATGACCCTAAGACCTCAGTCTGTAATAAGTATCAACAGCTGCATGATGTCGACAATGTGTATATCGCTGACGCTGGACCATTCGTCTCACAGGCAGATAAGAACTGTACATGGACCATAATGGCGCTCGCTTGGAGGGCATCGGATCATATTGTCGAACAGTTAAATAAAAGAAATATCTAATCATGGATCGAAGAGATACACTTAAAACAATGATCATGGGCGCAGTAGCCGGCGGAGCTGGAGCTACCATGATTTCAGGCTGTGAGTCAGACCCAGTCATCGAGCAGGCGATAGAGATAGGTCTTGGCAGAACCCCATATGAGCGGAGACGAGATGAGAAGCTAATCGAAGAAGAATTCTTAAACGACAATCAGATGAGCTTACTCACAGTTCTCTGTGATATTATC
>Ga0209185_1000446_pt1 | contig 48997 bp, 62 predicted proteins | sample SidtaG_2_FD_187425 | JGI IMG/M metagenome (GOLD analysis project Ga0209185, IMG submission 187425) | Marine algal microbial communities from Sidmouth, United Kingdom - Sidmouth_Asex2 metaG (SPAdes) (version 2) | ecosystem: Host-associated > Algae > Red algae > Unclassified | place: Sidmouth... | reverse complement strand
TATCTAATACAAAATCAAGAGGTAAATTCTGGCAAAACGTACGCCGGAATGCCTCTTGAATGCCTCTTGAATGCCTCTTGAATGCCTCTTGAATGCCTCTTGAATGCCTCTTGAATGCCTCTTGAATTATCTATTATCTTGTGCTAATATTTATATCTTGTTCTTTGGGTAAGAATTAGTAATTGTTTGCGTGTAGTTATCTGGTAACGTACGTTACCAGATATATATGTAAGCAAAAAAAATAGGGTACCTAGTGCATAGGTACCCTATTTTTTTATGATGCTGTGAATTTTGTACTACATTTGTTACATGTAATATCGAGCCCTTCAACGTTAGCGTATACTGGCGGCGAACAATTGCAAGTATATTTTATCTTGCCTTTCTTTGGCTTTTGATTCGATGGTATTTGAGAGTCGATCTTCTCTTGCTCGATCTCTTTGAGCGTTTCAGAATCATCTACTGTAAAGCTTTCGTCTACTGGTGTATCTTCGCTTGCTCGAGATGGATCCAGTGGTAATTTTTTACTTTGTTTTTTCTTTACAGGCTCGGTTACTACTTCAGAATACCATGCAATATCAAAACCTTTTGATATGATATCGTCGGCAACCACCGAGAATATACTATCCTCATTCCAATACTGACTCATGGTATTACCAGTATCCGCGCCATTTTCACAGCCTGTACTACTCGCGATTAATCCAACGTTTAGCATTAGTTTTGCAAATTGTTTCGTGTGGCTGTTTGTTCTAGCTGGACGTTTGCTTTCGTTTTTTTCAACTTCTAACATACATTTTTCAGCGTGTACCATCTCATGTACTAGAACTGATAGAACAAACTTCGGATCGTGATTCGAAAAATTATCAGTATTCAGAGCGATCTCATGCATTCTAGTATCGCTATCCTGTGAGTCGTAGAAACTATTCCATATGAACATACCATCCGCGCTCATTCTGTTACGATTGAATGTAATCATACAAGCCGGAATTCTATTCTGAAATAGTTTTGCATTCAAAACGTTGAATGCTTTTTCAAAAACAGCTACGAATTCAGTACTAACTTTGTTCTTTGTGTTTATTTTAGACATTTGATATCCCCTAAGATATTATAAATAATAGTTGATAACCTGTTATTTGCAATCTATTTCAATTACAGTGATAACCACCAGATGGACACGTCACACAATGCAACAGTGACAAGTCGACCGTTGCATCATACATCTAATGAGTCTATTCAATTTTTAATGTGCTGTATTACATAAATGAGTATATCATCTTCCGTGCACGTTGTCAATAGCCAAATGTTACCAAATTATGACAATGGAAAAACTGGTAACGTACGTTACGAAAACCAACTTATACGTTCAATGTTTTGATTATGAATAATTTTCGCCTTAAAAATGGACAACTTGCCCCAAAAAATGACCCTGAAGCTATGAAATTGAAAGCGATTGAAGGAAAACAGGATGTATCCCACATCGATCCATCCGTGGACGTGCGAGATCTCAATAAATTATTGCCATTGCTTACCAGTGTACAGGATGTTGCCGACGTTTGGGACGCATTAAAGCAAAAGGCAAAACGTGGAGATACCAAAGCAGCATCAATGATACTAGAGCGTTTAGGTGGTAAGCCCAAAGCCACACAATCGACCGAGCAAGATCTATTCGATAGGTTCGTTACTATGGCCCAAAGATATAGAACAATGACAACTCAAAATGACACCATTGTATTGGATCAAGACGATTAGATTCTTATAACTATAAATTATCGGTAGCTATTATTGCATGGAATACGCCACGACTCCACGACTCCACGCCACACGCCACCAGTTGGGCACGCCACGCCACGCCACGACTCCACGACGCCACGACTCCACGACGCCACGACTCCACGACGCCACGACTCCACGACTCCACGACTCCACGCCACGACACGACACGACACGACACGACACACGACCGCCCTTTCAAACCTTACATCAAAAATAAAAACAGAAAATATAAAACCCAATCATAAATATAAGTGTAGTAGAAGTGTAGTAGAAGTGTATTATAATTGTAGTAGGGGTGGGTTGTAGTTGTGTTTGTATTTAAGTAGTATTGAACCTACCCCCCTCTGGACTTAAGCCCCAACCCTTGTTAAATTCTTACTACCCAAATTCTTCCCCCATATGCTCCTGTACCTGCCCATATGGGCAATTCGTTCGTTCGTTCTTTCGTATTACGCCCAGAAAGCAGACCCCTGGCCTACTGATTATTAAAAAAAACTACACCTGTGTTAAAATCTTGTTACGCAAAAATGCGTATTACAGTCTGATGAAGCAGGTCGTATCATGCAAAAGGAGCAAAGTAAAGGTGCACATTTCGGCGAAGCTTACCGACGATCATGTGGTGATGTTGGATGAGATAAAAAGTAGAACCGGCGAAACGAATACGCAATTTATTCACCGGCAGATAGAGTCAGTATATTCGGATCCATATGAGCTTCATATGGATAACATGAGCTTGCGCACTGGCCTGACCCGTTCCCTTCTAGTTAGGCTCATAACCAGTACGACGAATGTAGAGCTAGATCCCGAAAGCGGCGAGCTCACTTTTAGTCAAATAACACAAGGAGATATGTAAGATGGATGATGAACTACCAAAAGGGTGGCATGAATTAGGTGAGCCTATGGCTGTGATGGCCAAGCTAGTAGGTGGCATTTTTTACATAGCGTTCAATGAGCCCGTGGTTCCTAAGCTGACAGAGATCGCTTACTTGATGGAGAGGTGCGATAGGTTTGATAGCGTCTGGATGGATGATCGGGACAACTCTATAAAGTTTACGCTTAACATTGATGGGTTAATTACGAGGGATGAAAGAGTTGTATGTGGCATTGTGTTCTCGTTTATCTCAGTATGCTTCGCCGATCTGTTCCCCGAGTACTCTAGAATGATTGCGGAGAAAGAGGAGTTAGAAGAAGAGGTGGAGGTGGACGGAGATATCGCCGACTATCTTCGAGGCATGATAAAGTGATAGTGCCGAGCGTAAATCCCGGTGCGTTTCACGAAGAGGTATATAGCTTCAGCGTATCTAATTCTCTGACATACGAAGAACTAGTCATGTTTAGAGAGAGAGAAATTAGCCGCGCCGTATTTCATACGGTAAAAAAAATTGGGCACAATCTCGCCAGGATTGAATTTGATGCCTGGAAATCAAGAGGGGATGTGATGGGATCGTACCCAGAGTTAACGATCTGGTCCATCCGGGTGCGCGCCTGGGCGAGGGCAGAGGAGAAGGTCGATGATAATAAGTAGCGTATTGATTCACATATTTGTTGACGGCATGGGTACAAGGGTTCTTAACAAAAAGATGTCTTGTGTCCCTCGGGTTGGCGACGAGGTTAGATTAAGTGATGCCCTGGTGGGCGGCGGCTTGCCGCGATTCCTCAAGGTCATAAGAGTTGTTCGACCACTCGATGAGGATGAGGAGAGGGCGAATATAGAATTAGGAGATATTGATGACAAGGACTAAAAAGCAATCTGCCCAGAATTTCAAGGAGGGATTTATCGCCGGTGCCATCTGGACGAATACACCAATGGCCATGGTTTTTATATTCTCCATGGTCATGCTAGTGAGGTGCCAGGCATGATGCCTAGATACAGAGGCGAGGCGGGCGAACCAGGTTGTCAGGATTTCTACAAGCGGTACGATACGCACAGGGATGCGAAGGGTTTAGCGCCCGTTTGCGATCACTGCCGGTGGGAAGAAGAGGGGACATACGTTTACGATGAGGAGAGGGGTGTGTACCTGTGCGAAGTGTGTTACTCCTCTGTTCCTGACAGCTTGATCTTAGGTATCAACCCGACCTTAGAGGATCTGTCCAAGCAGATTTCTATACAAATTAACTACGTTCATAAAAGTATGTTACAATGAAATAGGGGCGTGTGACACACGCACTTCAATTTATCATTTACTTCCTTCCTCGCCGTCGGAAGTTGACATGGTATCTCCTATGTGAAGGACTCTGCTCTGCGGCAGAGTCCTTTATTTTTTTATCGCCGCATGGTATCCTCACCAAATGGCTGATTATTTTGACTTCTCGCATCTAGATGGCCTCTGGCCGGACTGCATATATGGTGCGCTCGGGTATGACCCCACCACCTCTCAGCAGCTTGTCCTAGACTACGCCGCGCAATTCAACTACAATGACAAAAGACGCAAGGCCAGCCGCATATTAATTTCCGGCGGTGAGCGTAGTGGTAAGACCATGACCATGGTGGCGATTGCCGCTGCCAGAATCGTGCCGCTGATGAATGCAGAAATTTGGATTATCGGCGGTGACTACTTTCATACGCGCGTGGAGTTCAAGCTACTCGCTTTGGTGATGGAGTCACTTGGTATCCTAAAAAACCAGTTCACCCCGCGCGAGGGTAGCTGGGAGATGCGTCTAACAACCGGCACCATCATCACAACTCGCACATCATATGACACGGCGAAGATTGCTGCCGTCTCTCTTGATGGCGTGATCCTTTGTGAGGTCGGCAAGCAAACCGAAGAGGCGTGGCGAAAGGCGCGCGGTCGCGTAATTGACCGCCAAGGCTGGGTTATAGGCAGCGGTACAATTGAAGAGGGGTACCAGTGGTGGAACGATATCCTTGAGTCATGGTCATATGATTATGACAGCGAGGAAGATGTCAGCGAATCCGCTTTCCGGGGCCGCAGCTTCTATACCCCAACCTGGACGAACAACCGGGTATTTGCTAGAGACCGAGACCCCGGCTTCGAGATTCATGGCATCGAGCAGATACCAGATAATCAGCCATACGTCTGGGTAGATTCTCGGCAGAACGTGGTTCCATCTGGTCCAGATGGTTGGCCATCTAAGCTCAAGGCCCAGAGTATGACCATGGCCGATCATGAGCGACCGAGTCTGATACTCCTCAATCAGGCGCTGCATGATGAGCGATCATCCATGGCAGAGTCCAGATTCTGGGAGCGGTATGGCGCGGTACCAGCAAAACCGACAAACTTGGTTATCTCAAACTTCGAATCATCTACGCACGTCAGGGAATTACCCGTCGAGTATGATGGTATGGGAGAGACCTTGCCCCTCGAGCTATGGGTGGACCCTGGTCACAAGGTCTATGCCATCCTGCTTGTTCAGATAATCCATGACAACCTGGTGCATATCATCGACGAGCTTTACTTCCACAATGCTATTGCGGAGGATGTGATCCCCGAGGTCATGTCCCATCCTCTATGGCACCATGTTCATGGCGGGGTCATAGATGTCGCGGCTCGGCAACATGCTGCAACAAAATCCCAAATTGAGCGATGGAAAGAAATGGCCGGCCTGAGACTAGACAGTAAGAAGTGGGCCATGGAGGACACCTGGGAAACAGTTGAGTACTGGCTTCAGAGAAATGAGGATACGCTCATGCCTCGTCTAATGTTTAGCTCGTCCCTCAATGCCAGCCGCTACTCCGAAGAAAAGGCCGGCGGCATACTAACGGAGTTTGGGATGTGGAAGTGGCCCAAGCGAAGTGTGACAAAAAACGCGGCCTCAAGGCCGATTGATAATAATAACCACAGCATAAAGGCACTGGCCTATGGTCTACTTTTTAGGTTTGGGCCAAGTGGTAAGCGGCGCAAAAGGGAGAGGGGACAGATGACAGTTATCAGAAGTTCTTATTCATACGGGAGAGGAAATGGCGGGTAACAAATGGGATATAGAAAGAATCAAGCGATGCATAGATTTTGCCAGTACCCGCCTGGACGAGTACTGGGGCTATGCAAGCTCGAGGGAGGCCATGTATGATCTCTGCTTATACAGCCCCGAAGAGGAAGTAGATGCAAATGAGAAGGGCATAACTCTAAAGGTAAGTAGTATGCCTAAGTCGATAATTGTCACATCCGATAAGATGATAAATTACCACCCGCAGATAACGGTTCCATGCTACAAGGCAGAGGAGGAGGAGGACTCTAGGTCTAGGTCTAGATTCCTGTCACACGTGTGGGAGCAGCAGCACCACATACAGCTGGAGAACCCACTAAAGATAATGTCCAAGACGGCGGCAGTGCTGGGCCGGGCAGCTGGTAAGATTGTCTGGATGGGTAATGATTCTGCTTTCCCAATTAAGATGTGGGCCTTGAGGCCCGAAGATGTCTATGTAAAGTATGGACACAAAGGAAAACACTGGGCGCTCCATAGATTCGAGATGATGGTTGGTGACGCCCGTGATATGTACGGGGTGGATGATGCGTTCTCAGAAAAGAAGGAACATGATACGATTACTGTCACTGACTTTTGGTATGCAACGTATTCCAAGTCAGGAAAGGCAACCGTTTACAATGCGGTTGTTGGATGCCCTATTCTGGGGGATGATGAGTTTCTTAAATCTCCTAAGCGGGAAACCCATTACACGGCAATCCCTATCTTCATGGCTTATGCGGATCATGGCATTGGAAAGCATGAGGGGAAAAAGGGGACCGGCCTGCTCGAGGGACTAGACAATGCATGGGAGACCGAGAGTCAGGTCGATAGCCTTTATGCGACGAGCGGCCCAGCGCACTACTTCCCAGTAGTGTTCGTGCGTAGCGAGCACGGGATGAGCAAGGAATTCAAGCTAGACTTGAGCCCCGGCGCGGTCAATGAGTTGACCGATGGGGAAGAGGTATTCACGTTGAACCTAGATCCTAATCGCGCCCTCGCCGATGCCATGAGTAGTCGGGCACAAGATGAGATATCGAGGCTAACATTTACCCCACAGCTGTTCGGAATTAACCCAAATGGGCAACCCAATGCCGCGTTTGGGATAAGTCAGCTTATGCAGACGACTTATGGTCGCATGAATGGGGTAATAACATGTGTGGAACATATGTGCCAGCACATGAACGAGATGGCCCTCTGCTTTGCGGAGAAATTCTTTCCCCCGGAAGGGCGGGAATTTTGGCTTGATGAGCCAATTGATGGCTACAAAGATGCCAGCATCACACCATCCCAAATATCTAGCACCTACCAAAACACGGTCAGGATTTCTATCACGCTAGATGGAACAGATGTTTCCCAAAGAACCCTTTCGCTAAACGAGTATCGCGAGGGGTTGCTCTCTGATAACACCTACTGGGAGCGCCACAAAGCATCTGGCTTCTCAGAGGATGAGAGAACGAAGATTCAGATGATGGCCTTTCACAGAGACCCGGATACAATCCGAAACATAATCCAAGAGGTCATGGCCAGAAAGGGAAAGACCATTCCGTTGTATGAACCAAATAGCCAGAATGATGGGCAGATTATTCAGGACGCCATCAACCAAGTAATGCAACAGCAGATTGCCGCATCTGCCCAGCAACAGGTAGCACCAATAGATCCCGCACTAAGTGGGCCACTCCAGGGCCAACTTCAGCCAGCAGAGTTCGGGATGCCACAGCAGGGGCAGGCCGGTGAATTTCAAAACGTAGTGCAGAACCAGGAGATATCCCTCGCGGAGCTACAGGAGATAGAAGCTGGTTTGGGGGCAAATAGATAATGGGTTCCTGAGCAGACGAAAGAAGATGTGGCGGGTGCCGTCACTTTATTAAGAGGGACTACGATAGGCAAAGGCAGATGTCTACACCGGGATTTGGGTACTGTGCGGCCTATGTGTACGGCGGCTCATTCCAACCAATCCAGGGGAAAACATTGCAGGTCAATATGCCAGATGGTAATACGTCCATCGAGTGGCTAACAATATTTTCATACAATGCGCAGTGTCCAAGATTCACAAAAAAATATTAAGGAGTTTTCGTGGAAATGGAATTTAACACTTACGAAGTCGCCGGAATCACATACGAGATTCCGGCGAAGGGGTACAACTACGGGTGCAAGCAGTCGCTTGTGTACCCTCTCGTGGAGCTACCCAAGAGAGACCAGGGAGATACAATCAAGTCGCCTCGCATTGGTAAGCCACATGGCTTGCCGGATCCGGTGAAGATCGGAACAGACGAGCATTTAGAGATGTGCGAAGAATTAATGGAGGTACAGTCTATGGTAAAGAATGGTGTCTGGCCGACTGAGTTTCTGGCCAAGCACCACCCAGATAAAAAAAATTATGACCCGGGCATTATGCCTGAGCCCTTGAGAATGAGGGGATTAGAGTGTAGTAAGCCCCTTGATGCGGCCATGTTTGTCTACAATGACCCACCATATACCGTGCCATTTGCGTGCCTCAATTGGATACAGTCCACTAGTGCACCAGCAAAGCGGCCCTCCTCTCATCACCACGATATACACGATCAGGTGATAAATCCAATTGAACAAATTGGGGACGCGCTCAGGAGAGGGATGGGCAAGGCTTTTGAGGCCAAATATTTCTTTGGAAGAAAGCGTATCTGGGAGATATATGGCACAACAGACAATCAGTTTGTCCTCGCACCAACTACCGGCCACCACCACCCAGGCTACCCGGCCGGGCACGCCGTAGCAGCGGGCTCTTCAGTTTGTCTAGAAAAAGAATTCTACCTAGACATATGCCAAAAGAGAGAGATACGCAACTCTGCGTATCTGGGCGCGATGTTGCGCACCCTCTTTGGTGCACATCCTGTGGACGACAACCTTGCTGGACTTCAGCTAGCAGGGTGTGATTTAATGGTAGGGCGATGATGGATAAGTTTAAAAAAGAGTTATCCAATCAGATAGATGCGACTGAGCGGAGATTGGCCGGTCAGTTTGAGGATCAAGGACCAAAGGTGCCAACTGAATACATGCGGAGAACTAGAGAGAAGTACCTCTCCGCACCACTGGATCAGCAGTTTGCTTTCGTCAAGGAGGCATCGGGCGCACAGACGAGCCAGCAACTGTTGCTGGCAGTAGACGCATATGAAGAGTACTGGAGCAGACATAATGGCATACACTAGAAACCCAGATGGTTCTTTCTCGGTCATACCGAATCAATTCATAGGCCCATATACCCAAGCTCAAGCGGCTGGGGTACCAATGTTTCCAACTAGTTTTGCGCAGGCTGCCGCACAAGTGAGGCCAACCCCTGGCCAATATAGGCCAACGGTCAATGGCACCATTCCCCCTGGGGGACCGGGGTTAGCCGCGGCGACAAAGGGTAAGGGCAATGGCGCGCCTGGGCGTTCACTTGTCGCGCCATCGACAACAACTCAATCGCCAAGGGTTAGCCGATATACAACGAGCGCGGATGGACTCGTCCGAAGTAGAGACGGTCAGCGTGTGGACTCCTTGGGTAATCGCGCAAGTGGTGGCATCCCTGCACCCCTACCTCAGACCACTGGTGCGATGGGGGGACTACAGGATCCTCTCGCACCAACTAGTCTCGGGGGATTTATCGGGGCCGCATATGGGGGATATGCCGGTGCTGGTAACATCGTGGGCCCAACGGGATACAATGCCTTTCAACAATACATCCCCGGGTATGACACGGGAGTGGGTAGTCTCTATGGTCAATCAGAGCAAGATTTTGCCAGGACTCTGGCGATTGGCAACAGCGGACAGTTTTGGGCAGAGCTTCAGCAGCAGGATGCGCAGTTTCAGGCGCAACTGAGAGAAACAATCCTAAATAACAGGAGATCTCAACTACTAGCAAACATTGGGGTAAGTGGTCGTAATGCTGCACCTACCTCAAGACTGGATATAAGCTAAATTGCGATGACTATACCAAACGAAGTACCAGAAGAATGGATGGATGAGGATTATTCAGATCGAAAGGATACAGAGGAGGGGTTCGAGATACAGCTGCACCCAAACCAGATCGTAATCGCCAAGGTAGACAACGACGAGAAGTGGGGATACTGGTTGGTTGTGGAAGATTCAGGGGTGGAGGAGATTGACTTGGAAACGATAGAGGGCAAGCTCTCTGCACTCCAAGATATCCACGAACAGATAAAAGCAATGATTGCTACCTGCTCCGAGATCTCACGTGATTTGATCGCCCAGCACAGAGATGAGTTTGAATGATTCCATGGTACGTAGACGATGGGGAAGAGCAGGGTGATGATCCATCTGTCCTGCTCGATCCCATTGTAACGGGTGGGCCTCCACAGGGGGGTCCACCCCTAGCACCACAACCGATACAAGAAGAAGCGCCGACCGTGGGAATTCCACTCTCGGCTCTTACTGCTGGATCTTACGCTGGCGAAAATGAGATTGATCTTCTTCAGCCAGCACCCACTATCCCTACACCACAGGGGCCAAACTCGGAGATAGCTGGCGCGCCACCACCAACTATCCCTGGGCCGATTGAGCCAGCGCCGGAACCAAGCATCCTTCAGCGCGTCGGGAATTTTTTTGACGCCGGATCCACGGGCCTTATTGATGAGTTTGCTCAGAATCCTTTGCAATCTGGCCAACCGATTCCACCCCAGTCCAATCAGCCAGAGTTTATTCCACCCCAACCAAATGTGGTTCAATCTGCACCACAACCATTTGCCACGCCACGGCCACCCAATGCCCAGCCGGAAGCGTTCGATCCGCTTATAGAGACCTCGGTCATCCCTGCAATCGATCCGATTAATGCCGTGAGCGATGCAATTGCAGGTGCAGTCGAAAGCAATTCCATCGGTGAGCAGGGCTTTGGTGAGTACCCATCTCCCCAGATATTGTCTCCCGATCAGTTGCCCATCGGGACAGAGGAGGGTGCGGTTATCCACCCTTCTGATTTCCAGACTCAATTTCCAACCATAGAGTTTGCACCAGCGCCAGCAGGACGAAACCCAAATGGGTACACCCCCCTGCTGGCAGACCTCACCCCTAAGACAATTGGGGAGAAATTCGTTGAGGGAAATCAGAAAGCACTCTACTTGGCCAATCAAATAGCGGCTGGTGAGGCAGAGCTACCAAGCGGCAGCACTATATTTAATTTCCTGCTTGGCAAAGAATTCACCAACAGAAATCTGCGTAATCAAATTGTCCCAACTCTTACCCGCGCAGAAGCGGAAGATGTATTTGGTACCCGATTTGAGAGCGTAGACGATTCCGGCGTACGTGGAACCGGACCAGGTGATGATCTCTCCTACGTCTGGTGGCGCTGGTGGGCAGATTCAAACGAGCGCGCCAAGGATAATGAAGGAGTCGGCCAGGCAAAGTTTGGTCTCAAAGGTGTGGGGCAATCCTTTGAGGCAGCGGGCGAAGCCATGGCCAAGATGATCAATAATGGTGAGGCATGGGTTCCTTTGGGGGCAGGTAGCTCCGGCCCGGGGGTAAGGGTTGGGGCTCGCTATGTTCCCAATTTCTGGGCGATTGCCCAGGCCACCCTACCCGTCTTTGGGACAGCCGGCGCAAACGTTATCGACAATGCAGAGCAGGTGCCATATGTAGGCGAGGTGCTAGACTCTGTTGTCGATTCCGCATGGACGGACCTCGATGCAGTTGGAATCGTGATGAATGACTACGTCACCAATACTAGATTTGGTGGCGGTATATCTGTCTCTGAGCTAGCCATGTCCACCCTGCATAAGGACACGCTGAAGAAGGTACTCAATAACGAGTTGCCCGAAACCTTCGCACCTGGCCTTGGTATCTTCGCCTATGGCATTGATCGTATACGCTCTGAGGAGACTAGGGTCTATGATGCGACCAAGAATTACATTGAGGATGGTCTCGGGCCAACCGCGCGCGAGATAGAAGTAGGAGTCAATACTGCTTCATTGGGTTACACAAACTCAAGAGATTTTTCAGGGCGCGAGCTCATGATAAATAAGCGCGTCCATGAAGAACAAATAGAAGCTGCTGCCGCATATCATTACAATACCCTTTTCGAACTAAAGGTCCAGGGGCTAGGTGATTCAGAAGAGGCAAATTTCCACGCGGCTCAATCCTCATTGTACGGGGGGGAGTTACGTGTGCTGCAAAGCAAGAGCCACGCTGATATCCTCAATGAGACAGAGAAGATTAGAGACTCCGTTATGGCTGCTCTCTTCCTCAGCCCTGGTGATCTCTTGGCTGACCTTACCATAAAGGCATCAAGGCTCGGACCAGTTGATGCCATATTGAGAAAAACGACCAACCAGGTGGAGAAGAGTGCCGATGAGTTTGTTGAGCGAGCGGCGAGAATACGAAGAAGAGATGCCCAGCAGCTTCCCGGTGTAGGTAGCAACTATGACACAGCCCTAGAAAGATCGGTCAAGTCTCTTGGCGCTGCACAAAAAACCTCAACACTAGCGTACCTGGACCAGGAGCGTGCTTACTCAACTTTCACTGGCATTCTCAATGGTGCCCAGACGTATGGTGATGTACGCAAGATTATAGACGCGTACCTAAGAGACCCCAGCGAACTAACAGAGGGTCTAATTGGTCTCTCTTCGGATTCATTCAAGGCTGCTTCGGATTCGATGGGGAGATACTTTGTTGATCCATCCTTGCTTGTGCTTGATGATGGTGCGGCTATGCGCCAGGCTTTGCGCGCGGTCGAGCCAGAGGTAAAGCAGTTCCTTACCCGGATTGGTACCGGCCCGGTAAATACTGATATGGTCGTCACGCAGATGAAAGAGTTTGCCTACAAGGGCAGACTCAAGCTAGAGGGTGCGCTGAGGTATGACCTGCCAGTTGGCTCGCAAAAAGTAAGGTACGAAACAAACCGATACACAGCAAAGGGCGCGCCAGATCCAGAGAGAAAGACTGACAATCTCGATAGACATGAAGTCGTCTATTACGACGGCGAGAATAGAATACTAGAAAGACAGGTATATGAAACAGAGCTCGAGGCAAAGAAGGTGGCCACAGAGCATGATGATCTTGTCACAGGAAACCGCATTGACCTGCGGCGAGAAAACTGGGCCAATAGGGTTAGTACGGCATTCCGGCGGCCACTGACGACCGCGTTTATCGACGGGTTTCCCGCTGGCCATGTTCAGCATGTGATAGGTAATACCATCACGGGTCAAATGAGAAACCCATATATGCCCTTCAAGCAAGAAAAAATACTTGAGGGAATGCGCCACTGGTATGGCGATCTGATGTCATCTAGAAACAAGGATGCATTCAGTGAGACCAAGGATACAGCCGGCGCTTTGTACCACAGAGGGTGGAACATATCGCCGCACATTAAAATATTGAGAGAGAGACGTACTGGCAACCGGCAGAGCCTTGGATTTTTGGATGAGGGTGAAGAGCAGTTCTGGTTACAGCACCAATGGCAAGGGGCGACACATGCTCTGCGAGAGGGTGTGCCTCAGCTGGTGGACGAGATACTAGATGGGGCCAGAGATATGCTGCCTATGAACAGGCAGGAGCGCAGACGCGCGTCGATGTATCTCGTCGATGCGGCCATGGAAGGGGGGAAGGATGGATTCTCCGAGGCGTGGCAGAACGTCGCAATGGGTCAGCTGCCTGACTCCGCTGGACTCATTGGGATGTATTCCCAGCAATCTGGCCGGTTTGTGGGCCGCGTCAATAATGCAATCAATACATTCTTTCAGACAGGACGAGCCCCATCATCCAGGCGCGTAATACCTGATGCTAGTGCAGGTAATAATACGCCGATTGTTACACGCCGGCCTTTGCCAGCAGACTCACCACTCATAGAAACACCACCTATGAGCCCAGAATTAAGAGAGTCTCGCCTATCTCGGCCAACTCTTGAGATAACCCCTGAGCAGTCAGTTCGAGACCAAGTCCTAGATCTAATGGATCAGGAGAGTGAGCAACTCATGAGGAGCTCGGCAGAAATACCAGTCGAGTTCGGGCGAATGGAACATCTGGGCATGGATATTCAGCGAGACATTGCTGATATGGAAGCAGTCATGCGCCAGGCACTAAATAAGAGCGGGTGGGGTGGACCGCGCATCGAGGAGATGATCACTAGCATGAGTGATCGTATCTCGAATACATATGAGACCGGCATCAATGCGGTCTTTGATAGCTTGGCAGGCGAGCGAAGCAACTTCGGAATGATAATCGACCTAGAGGTCGAGATTAATCATGCTACTGTGCTGCGTGAGCACCGCGTCAATAATGCATTCAACACGGTCAAGGACATGCTGGTTGAGACCAGCAACCAACTTGCTGGTGGAAAAATAACAAGAGGGGAGTTCTCGTCGAACCGGCAGGCAGCATGGAGTCGATTCAATGAGGTGGCCCAGGATGCCTATGACGAGTCCGCAGAAGAGATACAGGTTCTATTTAGCGACTATGCCAAGCGAATCGAAGCTGGTGAGTCTGATGTTTCAGATGTGCAGGATGTTTTCGAATATGCGGACGACAACACCAGGGATTTCTATGGTGCATATGAGCAGCTTGGTGAAGATGCAGGTAGATGGTACGAGGATCCTGAGCACTATGCGTCGATCATAGAAGCCGGGCGAGCAATTACAAGAAAGGCTCGCTCTGATACTGCTGTCGTTGCCAAGGCCATCTTGCAAGAGACGCGAGAGCTCAACACCACCATATTCGACGTGTACAGAAGTGCACATAGAGCAGCTGACTGCATAGCAATGCAGGCAAAGGGGCGAAGAAAAAATCTCAGGGAGTCGCGAATGGGCGGCACCCTTGGTGCGAAAGAATATGATTATGGGCGCAATAGGATAGAGAGGGAGTCCATTTATCTCCAGGAAAGAATTTGGGAAACGGCCCAGGACGAATTGAACGTCTACCGGCACATGTACCAAAACGACTTGCAGATCAGCGACATCGACACAGCTGACATACCGAGCATAGCTAGAGGTGTTCCAGATGGAGTCGAACAGATTGCCGATGCTATTGAAGATGGCTTTGGTGGAACTAGCACCCCATCTGGGGAGCTACTCCCCTCTGCCGTAGATCGGGAAGCAAAGCTTATTGCTGACCGAATCGTAGAGGTGGTCGATGACCTGGTGCAGCGAGGCGTTGCATCGGAAGAGGATGTTCGCAACATCGCCATGGCCTCCATTAAGCGTGAGCTAGGAGTAGGCATTGGCAATCAGCTAGAGGAGGGAGTGAGCGATCTGTACTCAGCTAGCATCCAGGATATCAAGCGCGCGATTGAAGCAGCTGATGATAAGGCACGTAGCTTTATCTATGACCAGGTAGATACCAAGCTGGCAGAGCGACATCTCCTAAACGGTAGAGATGAGATATCCCTGGCTCAGTCCATGTGGGTAAAAACCAAGCAGCGTACACAAAATGCGTGGCGACCAGCTAATATGACCTTCCCTTTTGCTATTGAGCAGGCGATGAATTCTCTCTCAAAAGCAAGAAGGGCAGTGGGCAGAGGCATACGTAATCGCTCAAACTTGCTGAGACAACAGGATGTAGGTGTCCCTGCAAATGCGCCTGAGAATATGGTGGCACTGAGCGACTACTATGCACAGCAGATCAACCCCAAATTGCAGCGCCTGATTGAGAAGTCAAAGCGCGCTGGCAACCAGAATGCATCTGAGGTAGTAGTATCCTTTGATCATAGCCGCTTCCTCGATGATGCCGCAGGCTTGATAATCCCCTACCATCATTGGCACTCGCGCGCCATGAAGAACCTCCTGGGCGTGATGGTGCGAAAGCCGGGGATCGCAAACAAGTTGCACAAAATTACCGAGGGTCTTGATCGCTGGCACGAGGGCAACAATACGCCCCAGCGTGTGTCTGGTTTCTATATGCCGGTCTATACGATGGAAGATGGCACGCAGGTATTTGCGAGCAACCCGCTAGAGAACTACCTGCCTGGTGCATTCTTTAACTTCTATAACGTAAGTCCCTACGCAAAACCAGATGGGGAAAAAAGCACCACGACTGAGGCGATAGATACACTTCAGGCAGGTGGCTTTGGCACCTTCCCCCATTGGAAGATGCTCAATGATTTTACCTACAATAGAGAGGAGCTAATTGAACGCGGGGCACTAACTGATGTGCCACTTTACCGAACCATCGGCAATGCAGCTGCGGCTCTCGGCCTTGACCTACCCTACTCCACACCAGAATGGCAATCCTGGTATGGTAAGCGTATGGCATTTGGCGATGAAACAGTTGGCAACCTTGAGTTGTCCGATGATGAGATGAGGGCATATGCTTTCACTCAGCTGATGGGTGCGATGGATCGGATCCAGAATGATGAGCAATGCCTGCCGGAGCAGGTGGACAGTGGGGTTTGCGCGCTGGCAGGTAAGTACCTGCGGAAAGGTGCGGCAAATAATTTCCTACAACAAATGCTACCCAAATTTATCGGGACGAGATTCACTACGGTAGATCCAGGGGAGCGCATCTACTATGGGACGAGAGATGTTTCCGCTAACCTTGGAGCAGAAAGGCTACAAGGCCAAGGTGCAGACGCCAGAATGGTGGGCTCTCGGTTTGGCTCACTCCAAGGGGCACAAGCATTAGAGGGGAGTCCCGAGTTGACGAATGGTTTCCTTCAAGAACTCGGGTACAAAACCGCACCCTATTCGTTCTCTGCCAAAGGAAACCGGCGAGCCATGTCAGCTGTCCAGTTTGGCAGAGAGGCAGTAGTGGATGTTGAGGGCCAAGAGGCGGCAGCTAGAGTCAATGCGAAAGAGATTCGCCAGGTACTATATGATGCTGGCCAGGCTGGTGGCACCAATCTAATCGTCACAAGAAATGCCAATGGCACAGATCCCGAGAAGAGTGAATTTTACGATGCCAGCCTTGACTCTGCGATTGAGGCCGCTAAGCAATATGCGTCGGTCGCAGATATCCATGCCTTTGTCGAGGCGAACATGGATGAGTTTGGGGACATAGATAGCAACATAGGCAACCTGGCCAAGTATGTGGCCGGCATAAACAATGCAATGAAGTACCCGTCCGCAAAAGATAGTGAAAAACCAGACTCTCTTTTCGTGGCCAGTCAGCGCCGATCTCCACAAGAGGTGGCCGATGACGCTTTCTCCAACATCATGCGCGGTGCCAAGACCAACGAGCCAAATTGGCCAGGGGATGGTGCCACGCAAGAGCAGATAGACTCCTACATGGAGAGCATGAAGGAGTGGAATAATGGCAACAGGGAATACATAAGAGATATTGCGGCTAAGGCCGTGGCCAGAATGCAACACCCACACGTCCCACCATCTGAGGCAGATAGGCTTCTGGCAGATAAGTTTAGCGGTGAATACGCCGTGGACATCGTACGGGAGTACGAGAACAGATTCAGAAACGAGACGGTACGACTCTACTTTGAGCGCATCGAGATTGAGCGCGAGGCAACAAAGCAAGGCTTCGATGACTTTGAGGCCAGAATCGTTTCGTCAATGGGAGAAGAGGCCGCAAGCAAGGCGGCTGACTACAGGGCGATACCAAAATCAGACAAGGCGGCGCGGCGACAATTCATCGTCGACAACCCGGTCGTTCCGGAAACCTGGGCGGCTGGCTATAAGCCGGAGCTTTACGCATATTCTAAGAGCCAGTTCGGTGAGGACATCTGGCAGACATCTGGGTTTGCGCCAGTCAAGGGCAACATGTCTGATGATGAGTGGTTCACCGAGCTCGCCCTCTTTAAGAAAAAATTCGGGGAAGATTCGTACGACCGAGTTGTAGATTTCTGGAATTGGAAAAGGGAGACATATGAGCCAGCGGAAAGCGTTTCAACCTCAGCCCCAAAGCAAGGATCTGCACAGGCCACACAGCTACTTCGATACGGCACCAGCCCATTGCCAGCCTTTGACTCAGGAGCTAGTCTCGATCCGGCAAATTCTGCTCCGTCTATTGAAGAGGCGTTTGGCGAGCGAGACAACGCGGCTAAGTTCATTGCCGGACTTGACACCAACGGATCGACCACTTCGGACCTACAAGAGCCAGGAGTGGGCGAAGGATTGGATGAAGTCCCCCTAGCAAGGCCAGCCTTTGACCCCAGGGTGAATCCGGAGCAGTCACCGGCCACGCCGGAAGAGTATACGGAAGGGGCCGAGCTCGGGCCATCTAGACCCGAGATTGCCCGAGCGAACAGCGCGGTAGATGCCAACCCACCAGAGGCAAGCGCCTCCACAAGTAGCAGCGAGGGGTTTGGTGAGGGCCGAAAAACTGGTGGGTTGACGGACGCAGAAAGAAAGCAGTTCGAGTCAGAGGTCGAGGCCATCAACGACCACTGGAAAACTTACCTTGCACTGAGCAGAGATGAGAAGAGCCAGTACCTAAAAGACAACGAGGATTTCCTACCAGCGTGGCTCGCCTACAAAGCCAAGCGTGACTCGCAAAGCGAAGACGAAGCACTCGCAGACTTGGAAGCTGCCTGGTACGCCAGCGACAAGTGGGGTGAATACAATGCGCTAGACCAGGCCGGAAAGGCCAAGATGTTGCGCGAGGACAAGGAATTTAGATCCGTATGGACCAAGTGGAAGGCGGGGAAAGAGGGTATAGATGAAGGCGATGTGTTCGCGTGGTACAATGATTACGATAATAACAAGTCGGGATGGGATGAATACAACGCTCTAGGGTCTACTGCCGAGAAGGTGGCGTACCTCAAAGCGAATCCCGCATTCGCAAAAATTTACGATGCGTCAGTCTCTAGCCCGGGATGGTGGAAGAACTACTCACCATCCTCATCTAGAAGCAGAGGTAGCAGCAGTAGTAGTAGAGGTGGTAGCAGCAGGGGCGGGGGTAGAGGATCTGGTGCCACCTCCACCCGGTATTACTATAACAACCCCTATGGAACCAGGGACCAGGGAGGTCTTAGGATTCTAAGACTCAATAGTGGTATACCCTGGCCCAAGTGGAACCCAAGGAGATAAACATGCCAGGCGCACCAGAATCAAAAAGACAGGCAAGCCACATCAACTGGATGGTAGAGGCAATCTGCCTACAGAATGAGATGATTACTTGGGTCGACAGCTTTGTCGTCGCCAGGAACAAGGGCGGCAAGTACGTAGCCTTTTACTCCAAGTACTTGGAGAAGAGGGTGATGGCCGTCTACGAGGAGAGGTGGAGGTTTTTCCCGGAGTCCATGACCAACCTCATGAGATCCGCGGCTGAAAAAAACTTCGAAGCACCATCGTCGAGGGCTCAGGCAGAGGATATGGGTCTTACGTACATGCCCTCCGTAGAGATTCTTCGAATTAAAAAGGTCTCTGCAAAAAATCCCGATGGCAAGTGGGTATTCCACAGGGTGCTAAGAATAATCGAGGGGGATGAGGGGGATGAGGGCGAGATACCCGAGCCTAGTGTAGAGACTTCATTGACAAACCTAATCGAATCAATGTATCCTGATCCTACAATCAGGCAGAACTATGTAATGAGCGTTCTAAAAGCAATGGGTGCTCTCAGCATGGAAGATGTAAGCAAGGAAAAGAAGAAGCATTGGATAAAAAAACTCAATGAAAAAAAAGGAGGAAGCAGATGAAGTTCTAAGGGGACATTACGTATACGCTCAATACCAGTACCTCTCATTGACCAGCCTTATTGCCAGGCTAGAAGATGAACTAGGGATACCATGGATAGAGAGCAAACTACCCAATCGAAAGCGTTCCGCAAAAGAAAAAGATCGATTGCGACAAGAAAAATAACACAACTGAATATTAACTCACAACCGTAACGCTAAATAGGCGCGACACCAGAGGAATTTTATCACTGGTGTCGCGCCTATTTTTTTTTGGAGAATTAGAATATGCAATTTCAAGATGGCCAACCGACACCCCCGAGCGAAGGGCTTCCACCTAGTGGGACACCCCAAACCCAGGGACTTGGAGACCAAACATTGGATACTGCCGCTGGAGCAGGACTAGATAGACTGAAACAGCAATTTTCTCAACAAGGTCAACCAAAAGAACCAAACCAACCTCCGCAGCAAGGCCAGCAAGATGGCCAATCGCCACAAAATAAAGAGCAGACCACATATACGCAAGAGCAATGGAAGCAGTTCCAAAGCATCAAGGACAAAGAGGTAGCGGATGCCCAGCGCCAGTATGAGGCGCAGGCTAGAATCGCCGCACAGATGGAGCAAAAGGTTGGGGCTTTGACGGAGCAGCACCAGGCCATGACCCAGCAGTGGAACAGCTACCAGGCCCAGAACATGGATCCTGAGCAGCGCGCTCAGTTTTTTCAGCAACAGCAACAGCTAACTGAACAAACGTATCAGCAGCAAATTGCCGAAATGGAACAAAGAGAAAGGATGAGACAGATGAAATGGGAGATGGCAAATAAGTACGATATCCCCGTTTCAGAATTGGTCTCAGATGATTATGGTCAGGACTCGCAGTATGTGATGGACACAATCTTTAAGCGCCAGACCGAGTGGCAGGACAGGGCAGAACGTGCAGAGGCAGCACTAGCCGCATACAAGCGCGGCGACCAAGCTGCAAACTCTGTATACCCTGGTGAGAATAATTCGCCACCACCTGCCAATGCTTGGCAGTCCAAGTACGAGGACGCACTGAGCAAGGTCATGCAAAATCAAGCGCCACCCTCTCTTGTAGAAGAGGTGCGGCACGGCGCGCACATGGCTGGCGTGCAGCTAGACTTCAGAGCCGCGGAGAGGCTTTCAATAGGACATTAAAATGGCATTAAATTCCAATCAGTTGTCTGCACACACAGACATCAATCACGCAACAGTCCCGAGAAATATCTCGGATATGATATGGACTTGTAATAAGTCCCATAACAACGTCCTTATATCTGCGTTGCGCGGTGGCCAGGACAAATTTCAGTTTCGGCAGACGAATCCATGCGAGATAGAATGGATGGAAGAGGACAACTTAGCCGAGGCGACAACGATATGTGCGCCACTATGCAAGCCCGAGCCCATCGGTAAGGACTGCAACTTCAATTTCACATACGAAGTGCAGACTATCTCTGTTGAGAACGCTGCACTATTTATCAAGAACTCAGTTTGGTCAATCGATCCCCCAAATGGTGCAGAATGCCCGCCTGAAAAGACGACGACCGCATCCCCAGACGCGGGCAATAATCGCGAGATGGTTTTCATCTTTGACCGCGACTGCATCAATAATACAATCACAGTCATGCGCGGTTGGAATGGTTGCCCGGTCAACTATGCGGAAATAGGCACATGCATCCGCATGGAATTTACGGTCATGCCGGAGTGCCCAACGTTTGACGGGTCGCCACCTGTCGGGCGGACCACGAGAAAGAACTATGTTCAGACGCTCGGCGATGGATATAGCACCACCAAAAAATTCTCCCTCATGCAGCATTACGGCGTGACTGATGAGATTGCTCGCCACAAGGCCCGATTGATGGGCGGGAGAATTGGCAGCAACATGGAAGATGGCATCCTCATTAAGCAGCTTGAGAATGCTTTGCTTCGCGGCAAGCCAAACCCGGGTGGATCAGATGGAGCCCATGCCGCGATGGGGGGTATAGACAGTTTTGATATCCCGCAGTACACGCTCGGTGGCGGCCTAACGCCTGACCGCATGTGTGAATTTATGCAGTACGTATATGAGGCCGGTGGCCGCTTTTCGGACGGCAACTACCTATTCATTATGCATCCGAGAATGAAGTCGCAGATATCAAAATGGGGTATGGGCCAGATGGCCAATGCTATGCCAGGCACCACGCGATGGGGCTTTCAGGTAGACTCTTTTTATAGCGACTATGGTGAAGTTAACTTCGCCATGCATCACCGATTGGCACCATGGGAGATGTACCTGCTAGATACATCAAAGATGGGGTGGATTCCAATCATCCCATTCGAGGAAGGTGGGCTTTCTCAAGACTCCATCTGGTGTAATAAGTACCAGATACTAGGTGCATACACATTCGCACTCGCATGTCGCTGTCACCACGCAAAATTCATTGTGTGCCCATCGTGTGAAGATTGGGAATGCACCGGCGGTTGTACCACCAAGATCAAGCCACGAACATTTTGCGAGCCTGGGGTTACTGTATATGGGCCAGATGATTGCCCACACGATGAAGCAGAGCCAGTCGCAAAACCAACAATGACAGCCGAGGAACTTCTCGCTGGGGCTAAGAGTCTCGCGCGGGGGTACTAATGATTCCACAAGCGGCCATCACCTACCTCAAAGATGCACTGGGCTGTATCTGTGCAGCGGCCATTCGTGTCGTTGTGATGGATGGTTGCAACCCCGTTGATTGGTCGGCAATCGGCGGGGGTGGCCCCTCTGGACCAGGCGACCTAGAGGTTGTCTGCGATGCAGAGGGCAACCAGATTTTTATAAAGACAGTTACCGATACAAGCGGTAACTGCACTTTTATTAACCCCATAACAATGGACGTTCTCTGTCCAGGCCAAGACTTCTTCCCGTGTCCACCATCTAGCAACGCAGATATAGTTGCGCTGCTAGAGGAGATCAAAAGCTGTCTTTGTGAGCCATGTCCAGAGGGATTCCTAGAGGAGTTTATGAACAAATGGTCCCAGAACTGACAACGCTAAGCATCACCTGTTTGATAGGTGTAGCGATGGCAAAAATAGCAAACCTAGTCGCGGCGCTTTGCGACTTGCTTGATCTGCTGGAAGATCTATTCAAATGCCTCTGTGCAGACTGTCCCCCTGGTGAGCCAGGTGAAGTAATCGCAGAGAGTCCAGAGGTTCAAGTCACAGCGCCAAGCCCCGGCCTCACAGCCGGCGCGATTACCATCAAAGGTAACACCGTGGGTGGTGTCCCGCTTTCACCAGTGAAACCAACACCAGTGAAACCAACACCGTCACCAGCAGTAAGACCAGCAGAAAAGGGGGGAAAATAGTGACTTCGTTAAAGTGTTTACTCATCTCCCTAATCACGCAGCTATGCGCGGCAATCGACAAAGTAAACGATGCCATCGAGACGATCACAGAAATGATCGACAAGCTGTGTAGCGATGACTGCCCACCTGCTTCAAAGTTTCCATGCAAGGCAAGCGCGAATGGCGACGAGGGTGGGGAAGCAACATGGTTGACGGGTCCGTCAGCGGGCGCAACCATGACCTATCCAACACCAATCCTTGAATCAGTAGCAGACTGGCGAACAACCATCTCTGCCACAGAGGAAGATCTCCTGGATTGCTGTGCGGAGCACACGCCTGAATCAGCAGTGACGGTTCGGTTCAACATGGAGCATAAGCTCATTGGTGAGAGACATACGGGATTCGTCCTGTCGACGGGTGCCGGTCAGTTCACGGCCAAGTCAGCAAACAACACATCGTCACTAGCTAGCTCGCTTCCTAGTTCGACGGTTGGTGTGGGTATGGCCTCTGGATCAGAAGATGATGACTTCGTCGAACGTTGGGTCGAGATCACCTTGTCCTGCAAGGAGCTCCTCGCCGGGTTCGAGGTGAAATCATTTGCTTTCGAGGGCGGGGGTACTGGAGAGTACGACGAGCAACTGAATGGTTTATCGGCAGAAATTGTCGCAGTGGAGGGATGCTAATGTGGGTTAAATTTGTGGAAGAAATCGGTGAAGAGGCTGCCGTCCTATTGGGCTTTGACTCATTTGATGAGGCGCTCGAGTACGCCGCTAAGCTCGATTCAGTGAGTGAGGAAAAGTAGTGGCAAGCTTGCTATGTCGTGTCCAGAACCTAGAGCTAGCTATCCAGAACCTTCGGGCTCAGATCGATGAGATCGGAAGGTGCTTTTACGTAACCATCTGGGCAGCTGACAACGGAACAATAACCGTTGGTCGTTGGGATTATTCATGGGGCAATGGCAATGAGCATTCTGGTGGTAACATCAACGACTGGGGGTATGTCACTCACTACCCCTGGGAGTTGGTGTCCATGAGTGTCGGTATGAGAGTGACCAATACCGCTGCCACTGAAGTAGAGATGACGGTCAATGGTAACTCAATTGGCCAATCAGTCACCTCACTAGGTAGCCAGACCAAGGCGGTCAATAATGGAGTTAGCTATGCTGGCTTGACCGCAGATACAATTAACTTCAGGACCGTGCAAAATGGCGGCGGGAACGACGTGGTTGTATCGGCCCTAATTAAATTCACAATACCCTCTGGCAATCAGAGAGTCCTCGTCGAAAGATCTGGACCAACACTATCGGATTCCATAGGTGATTTTGGGTGGCTACCATCCGCTCCACTTGAGGAGCTACAGAGTAAAGCAATATATGTTAAGACGCTAGCGGGCATGACTGCTCAAGAGATTGACGATCTAAAAATAGCAGGGATAGGCCCATCTAGGGCCGAGCGAATCAAGCAGGTCGCGGAGCGTATTATCGAAGAGGAAGCAAATGGCTAATTTTTTCATATCAATAGACCAGGAGACCGGGTATTTCACCGCTGGCCGAATTAGGTCTGGTAATCCAAAGGTGGAGGGGGCGCTGTCGGTTACTCACGAAGAGATGACCGACACGATGATGTATTGGCTGGCAGGTAATCAGCCACCAAGCGAATCCCCCCCTGTTCCACCCGAGCAGGAGTTAAACACTGACCTATTTGATGGGATGGGAGAAACCACACTCGCCAAGCTAATGGAGAATGGCATTAGCACAGTGGATAATATGGCCAAGTCTAACTTCACAGCGGTACGCGCTGCCGGCGTTCACCATGTGAACCCAGAAATCGTATCAGGGTGGGTGAAAACTGCACAGGAGATGCTTAGGTAATGGATGTATCTCTACTGGAATCAGTGATCGCGGCCTCATATGTGAATATTGTTGTCACCAGGGGGAGCATATTTAGCTGGCTCAGGCGCGGGCGATTTACCTCTAAGCTATTTAGGTGCATCATGTGCTTTTCCATCTATGCCTCTACACTACTGCTTGCTCTGCACTCTGCACGAGACGCGTATTATGGTCTGATAGCACAGATGGCAATACGCATCTTGGCAATTTCCGCATGTGTATACTTCCTCTCTCTATTGTACGACCTAATAGAAACGGCCACGGCTGACGTAGGTCAGCACACAGCATTAAACGAAATTAATACCAAGCTGGCCGAGGGCGACCTAATAGATAGAGGCGCTGCGGCAATGAGGGCTTATGAAAATATCGAATAATAATGTTGTTAACACTGCGAACGAACCAAATGGGGGAGAGGCACCATGCGTGCAGTATGGCAACCTGAACCCCTGCCGCGACTATGCAGACTCAAAGCTTTATGAGCAGAAACCGGGGTCCATCTACATTCAGCAGATCTACACCGAGATTAATTGTCGCCGGCAATATACTGGCACCTGTATGTGGTTCAAGGTGCGGCACTCAGGTGGTGACTTATGTGGTGGCACCCGGGGTAAGTCAAATGACTGGGCAAAGATGGCAACTGGCTCATTCACATGTGGCACAGAGAAACCTTCGGGCGCACCCGAGTTCTGCTGCCTACCGCTCATGTCCTGGTATGCGCAAATAGTCGAGGAACCAAACCAAGCATGTGCGTGCAAAACACAACTCTGTGCATGTGGATCCAACAAGCCGAAAAAACAGGGGATCCACCTGTACTTTAAGGTCCAAGAGAATTGCGCACTAGAAGATTGGTTGCTTGTCTATCCATCTATCGAGGTGCCCAACATCCTTGACCACAAGCCATATGGCGATGGTGGCGATAGCCATGAGGAAGAGTGGCTCAATTGTCTACCAGTTGGTAGTCGCGTCTATCACATAGACTGCGATACCGGCATGGTTGTGGCAGTGTACCTGAAGCTGTCGAACAACAACGGCAATGTAAGCGACTGGGTCAACCTGAATGCTGGCGAATGCTACAATGGCACAGTCGATCCCAATACCATCGAGGATGGCAATCTGGCTATGCAGCTGGAGTGTGCAAACGTCGGTGCTGCCTATTGGCAAACTAGCGAAGAGGGCACCGAGACTGACGAAGAGGGTAACGAGACGCCGGTCATATGTAAGTACCTATGGCTCAAGTCCTGCGATGGCGAATGGTGTATGCCCGCACCCAAGATCGAGCTCATTAATCGGCCCGATCTTAGCTGCAAGCCTGAGCTTGTATGTGGCGTCCTGAACCTACCTACCACCTTTGTTTGGCGGCGCTCAGATGGTGAGACAAACGATGCGCAACTGGTCCCTCGCAACATTCTTACACCATTGGTAAATGATGTCACGATGGCTGACACGCCAGGACTAGGTGGGCATGGTGATGGCTTATGTATTGCGTGCGATGGTCTATGGAACGTCGAGGCCACTGTCGTTATTCGCCACCCACTCGATCAAGACGAGCCAGGGCCACCATGGAGCGAGGATGCTCTGTTTGGTTTGTTCGTGGGCAATGGTCAGGGTCAGGTGAACCCAGGATTTATACGCCAGTATACTCAATCCTTCTCGCAAGATGGCCTTTACTATGCGACCATATACGTTCAGCGCGAGATACCAATTAAGGAAGGCGCTTGCTATTACAACTACTTATTCTGGGAGGATGTATCTGATGAAGAGTTGGGCATGGTGGAAGTCAGCCAGACCACGCTAAAAGCGACACTCATTGGATGTATGCCAGATGACTACGATGGGCCATGGGCCACATAAGGAGAACAAATGCCAAAAGAACTACAGACGACCAAGGAGCGAGAGGCAGCTGTCGCAGCTGGATATAAAAAGATTTCCGATCTGCGGACCTCTCAGCCACACCTATTCGGCCAAGTGTCGCTCAATGGTGTCACCATGGTTGAGACCGCAAATGTTGTCCTGCGCATGAAGAATGGTGTAATCGTTGCCGAGGAATTCAACTACGCATAATGTCGAAGACCCAACCTGTACTCAAAACTCAGTCCGAGATTGTGGATGAGATATGCCGCAAAATCGGAAAGGGATTCTCACTGAGGCAAGCAAGACAAGCGCTCTCTGAGGCCATGGAAATGTGGTCTCAGGACGTTTGTCTATGCTTCTGTAAGCTGATGCCAGAGGCGCTTGTCTGTGGCCGCTGTGAGTATGACTGTGGATGCTGTGGTGTCGACGACATCACGCCATACATTCAGCGCGCCAATTGTGGGTGTGGGTACAACGACTGCTGGCATGAGTTCAACCAGTGGAAGATGGTATGTGGAAAACTCACGACCAATGGAAGGGTAGAGGGTCGACTCAAGATTGAGTACCGCGTACCCAATCCTCCTATTCAGTGGCGCAAGCTAGAGCTTAGCTCCACCTACGAGGAGGGGGATAGAACTATATGGATAGAGGGCCGCATCGAGAACCTGCCCCCTGCCGGATACCTGAAGGTATGCGATCATTGGGTCTCTTACCAGTGCCACGCACAGGTGGCAATCACTGAAGATAATCTCTTTGAATCGGTCTCCTCGGAGGCGTGGCTGAATCCAGACGAGGTCATTGAGTCTGACTTAATTAGTCGCAGTGGCCAGATATACGATGGGGTAAGCGAGATAAAAATTGGCCCACCCTGCGGCATACACACGGTGCTACATGAGGTCGAAGAGATCTGCTCATCTGTGCATAGGAGTCACTACTATTCTATCGGAACAGAGGTAGAGTTTGGGGTAGGTGCCAGCGACACAGGGCTCATGTCGTACCTATCTGATCTCACCATGGTCGCCGCTTATGAGGCGCGCGTAACTGAGTGCGCCACAGACACAGAGCGGGAGACGGCTTTTACGATGATAAGCTACTACCGAGAAAAAGCTGCGGCAGCAGCAAAGCGAGTACCAAGACGGCGACATCGCGCCTTGGTCGATACGGATTGCTGGAGAGGCAATGGTGGATACAAAGCCAATAGTCGATATATATCTGGACGATCTACCTTTGGTGCTCGATCAAAGGTATATTACTAAGAGCCTGGCCTCTCCGTTCGCGGCACAGATTGGCAACGGCGGGCAGAACTATACCGACTATGACCAGTGGACCTATCATGTAGTGCGTAACTGGCAGGCGGGACAGGGCTATAGCAACGATAGCTCTGAGGGTTTCTACTATGGTGAGATTGAGTCTCGATTCGATGGTGCCCTCATGCTGCCACCTAAGCTTGAGAAGAGAGCGGACCTAGATGGCTGTTGTATCATCCTTGGCTACTGCGGCCAGTGCTGCATCCTAGATGGGGATAAGATCTACACGTGGGACAACGAGCTCAGTGAGCTCTCGCTCAAGTGTGAGGTGCCTGGTGCAATCGGCCTCGATGCCGTTGTGTATGATGGATACATGTGGATAGCAAATGGGCCATCCCTCCCCATCTCATGGGTAGACCTAGCTACGTGCACGAGCGGCACGGTCGGTGACGTAGCTAGCAATCAGTATATTTGTGCAGATGGGTTTGAGCTCGCTTACGGAATTCTGTATGCTCACTGCCAGAATCGTGTCTGCTATGTCACGAGTCCGCGCCTCTCATGCGAGGACGATCTGGTAGTCCTGCCAGACTCATGGGGTAGCTACATGGTTCCCCCGGATGAGCCACCCGACTTGACGCTCAACAATGAGTGGTCGTGGTTCTGCCTTGACATAGGTGACTGCAACAATTGCGAGACAATCAATGGCATAGCCACGGTTTTGGATGGCTCTCTCTCTCAGCCATACACTTACATCTCAACGGACTGTGGCCTTTGGGCACTACTGCCTGGGGACACGCCACTCTATGTTCGCGATTGGCCATATGCCTCTCCAAATAACGGAGTAGGCATGATAGAGCATTACGGTAGCGTCTACGCGCCAGTGGGTGACACCGTCTATAAATTCGGCACCGATGGTGTGTTCCTAGATACCAGCGGCAACCGAGAGCGACCAATACCCTGCCATAAGCGGGGCAACTTTAAGCAACTCCAGGGCGTGGGAAACCAGATATATGGGTTGATGCAACCAGAGGAGACAGATAGGCCAGCCAGCCTATGGGTATTCGCCAATAGTGGGTGGCATATGCTCACCTGCCTACCAGAAGGAGAATACGCCTGCGAGTTTAAGTACGACAAGGACTCCAGGCAGACCTTTATTTGCACAGACAAGGGTCTATACACAATTGCACAGCCTAACGTCAATGAGAATCCACTAGGTTTTGAGAACTCAACCTACGCCCCCGAGGGATTCGCCGACCTCGGACAATTCTCGGGGGATCTGCTCGAGGTCGACAAATACTTCCACTCCTTCTACATCGACGGAAGCTGCATCTCCGAGGAGACGCCAGTAAAAATCTGGTATCGTGAGGATGATCCTTATGAGCCGTGCCTGGAGTGCAGCGATACGAGCTCATACGATGGCTGGACCCTGGTGGGAACAGCCACCAGCAACCAGAGTGAGGTATTCTGGGAGTGTGGTGCAGGGCCAGCGGCAAAGCGAATCTATTTTAGGCTACAGCTTTGTTCAAACGACTGCACGAAGTCACCAGTTGTAAATGCCTACCGGCTGAAGTACTTGCCGAAAGTCAGGAATAAATACCGCTGGTCCTTTAGCTTCACAATTCCATGGTGCGACCTCAAAGATATATGTGGTCGTGAAATCCCTGGATACAGCCAGCAAGAGTGGCTATGTCGAATCGAGAATGCTATATCTAGTAATCGACCAGTCAAGTACCAAGACATTGATGGCCAGGAGTACCATGTCTGGATCACCGACAGTAGCCGCACTCGTTCTCTGCTCGGCATTAGTGATGATAGCATTGATAGTCACGATAGTGTCACTAGCGATGTAAAATTTACCTACGAGTTTACAATGGGCGTGCTTCAAGTATGCCCCGATCCGCCGGAACCCTGCGTATATGAAAAAGATCGAGGGGCTGAAGCCGATAAGCGGCAAGCGACTGACGAAGAAAAGTTCGGGACCGCCAAAGCCCAGAATAACTCTGGGTTTGCGATCTAAGATCAAGTCGCTCAGCAACGAGAGCGAGCAGGTCAAGGATACAGCGCGTAGAATATGTGGTGATGATGGCATAAAAATTGCCAAGCAGCACCTGGCACTGAAGCAGAAATTCAATCGCATTACCCTGCCAGAATCCATCACCTATATTATTCTAGAGGAGCTTCGTGTTGACTTTATCTACCAGGCAGAAGCATTTGGTGGTAGAGTAATCAGGGGTGGGCAGGTGCCAGATTTTATGATACCCAACCTCCAAATGGTCTTGAGGATTCAGGGCGACTACTGGCACAGTCGACGAGCACAGCGCGAGCGCGATGTTTTGGACAAGATAGCACTGCTGTCAGCTGAGATAGAAGGGCGACCCATCCGGTTTGTGATTGACGTGTGGGAGTCCAGATTGTTAGATTGCAATCGCAAGAAAGTGATAGAGATGGCCCTTCGAGGTCAGGAGGTAGGAAAATAATGGCAGGAATGAAGCAGAAAATTGTGCTGCCCCTCTCCCCGGGGGGACCGGGTATCCCAGGTAGCTACCTGATCAACTTTGATCCCGCGCTCAACCAGGGAAATAGGATGTTTAAAAACATCCCACAAGGCAGTCTCCTCCACATGCATGAATTGCTCACGGAGGATGAGCATGGTCGGCTATGTAAGCCGGTCTGTTGCACGCGGCTGTATATCGCCGGCTGTAAAGATGATGTCTGTGGGTGTCCTGTCATCATGGAGGTGCCCTTACAGTTGCCAGTACCAATCGTAAAGGTAGGGGTTGATCCAGAACCAGATGGCGCAACCACAATCTACTTCGAAAAAATTGTTGATATAAAAACAGACTAGGAGCAATATGGCGAACATGGAAGATATGGACCCAGGTGGGGAAGTCGGGCCACCAAAGATGGTAGCAGGCGAAATCTGCATTCTCGTAGATGGAGCGGAGGTTTCCCTCGACGACTACGTTGAATCCCTTGTGTCGGGGGAAGATGCGGCCGTAAAGGATTCTCTGGTCGCGTGCCTTGCGGAGCTATTAGCAGAGGGTGCGCCAGCGAATGAGCTTCAGGCCGCAATCAAGTCCTGCATTGCTAGCGCCGTGCTGGTTGAGCAAGCCCCAGATCCAGAAAACCCCGGCGTCACAATTACTATGATAACGGTCTCGGGTAAGCCAGCGGTTGTTATCCGTCACTGTTGCCCGGGCCCGACCATTGTGATCCCTGACGATAGCGAGGATCCGGCAGCTGATGCGGCTGATGCAGCAGATGGCCAGCCAGCCGGTACTCAGATCACATTCGGTAGCATCGAGGATGGCAATTACCACACATGGATCGTGGACCCAAGCGGCGCGGCCATCCTGCATGAATCTCCAGTAGGTGGCCCACCCCCTGTTGTGACGACTCCGGATACGGGCGACCCCGGGAATCCGGCTGGGCCATCTACCGTGACGATTAGTGGGGTTACGTTCTGCGAGGGTGCAACGGGTGCAGTCTATGACAAGCCCCAAAATCCATACCCTTCTAACCCAACGGGGCGATTGGCCCAAGAACATGGTGGGCGCGATGGCAAAGATGAGGTTTGGCTACAGGCACCCGAGCACTACAGTAGCTGCATCGAGGGGAATTCCACGACTCGCGTCTGGTACGATATCAACGCACCCGCTGGAACGACAGTAGAGAGGCTACTCGAATATCAAATTTCCCTAACAAATCTTTCGGATTGTCGCAGGGCCAGCGTCACGGTCTCACACACCGGCCACACGCTTGGCGCGTTCTATATGCCAGGCGATGAGTTCTTCGTCTTCTCGGGCGACCGCGTATTTATCAATGGGTTCCAAGGTTCATGGGGCGCACGATCTGTTTCGTGGCAATTCCAAAACGCGACCTCATTGAGAGCGACCTTCGAGGCTGCGAATCAAGGTTATGAGGGATGCTACAAGTTGGGGCCACTGGCCACGCTGCGGGCAGATATCTTCACTAGAACAGCAAGCGCCGGATCGTTCCCAACAATCATCTCGACAAACAATCCAGCGGGCACCGTGCTTGAACAAATGCACGGCTCAATGCACCTGACCACGGAGTAACAAATGAACAAGAATTATTATTTTCTAATTGACGATAAGGAAGTGGCCGTTGGCCACGCAAGCTGGACTGAGTTCCCAGCGCCCGACGACAAGAAACCTCACCAATTTGATCCCGTAAAGCGAGAGATGAATGGTGGCTGGTACATATTGGGTGGATACGCAGATCCTGCGGGTATCTGGGAGGGCATTGAGCACCCCGAGCAGGTCTTGACCTTCGATGGCACCGAGTATTCAGAAGAAGAGTTTATCGAAAAGTTTTCCGCAACAATATTGTTGCCTCCGGCGCTAGATGAGGATGGTGAGATAGCAGAAGATCAGTCATTCGTCGAATTTATGAACAGTATTGCAACGCCTGAGTTGATTATTAAGCCTGACATTATCAACGTCAAGACTAATCCGGATGGTTCGCTCGCTGAGAGCGTAACCAAGGTTAATAAGTGGCATGGTCCAGAAGGGTGGGCATTACGAGAGGGTGTGGAAGAGATTACGCTTGATGAATATATCAAGGCGCTAAAGCAATCGTAATTAAACAAAGAGGGCTCCCCATAATTATGGGGAGCCCTCTTTGTTTAATTGGCTAAAAATGGCAGGTACATCGTGCTGCTTCCACCTGGCTTTTTTACCCCATATTCTTTTTCTGTTTGTTTTATTTCCATCGGATGAATTTCCGTATTGAAAGGTATCCCTCCCGATGGTACGGTGTGGTGACTTGGCATACTGTATGCCATGATGCTCTTCCTAATAAAAGGATGAATCACCGCCGGGTTAGGATATACATCAAAGGTTTTTTCTACTTGCTCTCTGCTCCATCCAACCCGAGCATAATCTTCGTATATCGCATCGGACAAATCAAACCCTCTGCCTGGATTCTGGTGCTCATGTACCCAACCCACTACTCCATGGCCGGCCTCGTGCAGCACCACCCTCTTCAGTTCGGTAATATCCCCTTTATCCCAGCTTTCTGAGAACCATCCAAAGTTCATACTGATTGCGTCTTGTGCCACAACTCTCTGCCAAAAACCCGGGTAGGCCCAGCTACCCCCGCCGGTTTTTGTGATGGGATTGTACCCATCAAACGCTATTCGCATATCACACTGTCGACCAGGAAAGCGTTCGTGCCATCTATCTGGCACAACCTCGCCCAGCTGAGGGTATATCAGATTAACGTTACATCTCCACAGGCCAAAGTGATGAGCGATGAATGACCACCACTTCTTTGGCCCGCCCTCAAACCACACAACTATGTCCTCTTCTGGCTGCCAGAAGTAATCACCAGTTGAGACCGACGACTGGGTGCCATCCGGCGACCCAGGGTAATCAAGATTATCGAATTTACAGCCACAGCATAGGCTGCTATGTTTGTGCCAGCTTGGTGGAAAGTGCGCTAACTTGTTCATTTTCTATGGCGTCTGCCATCTCCCTCATCTCGCTCGGGAACGAGTTTATTAATCTTGAATAACTCAAATACTGATTCATCATGTCGTCGAATGTAGCCGACGACAATCTCTTATTCTCCGCTACTGCGTGCCATCCGTCCGAGTAGTATACCACCACTTTACTCGCGCCCAGTAGCCTGCGGCGCAACTCAAATGCAACCAGCAGAATCTTGCCATCAACGACAACGCTTGTGGTGTGCCAGCGGTAGGTAGCACTGATAACCCTAGCGATTTTTCTGGTCACTTGGCACCTCCATTTTTGTTAATGGTGCTGACACACTCACCTCTCCGGCAGAGAACATCCCATACATCTCGTGATCAACCTTCGCCGCTTGATGCACTGGCTCGGGATCGGTAGAGGCGAACCACTCCATCACCTGAGCTTCTGATTCAAACGCAATGTGGAATGTTATTTCAATGCGTGGGTTCTCCCTATCATGCTCTGCATTTTTTACTACATAGCGGATAAACTTGCTGCTGTCATCCTCGATCACTGCGGAGACGTTACCGTTCCTCGTGGTCACTGCGTCGATGTACGCCTTGAGGCACACGTTGTCGGGATCTTGAACATTCCCCTTCATGTACAATCTCTCTAGTATGTCCACTCGCCCCATCTTGTATGGAAATCTGGGGTTGTCCCCGGTCTGTATGTCATCGGGCAAAGAACCCCTCATCATGAACCGGCAATAGTTCTTGTACTTAGTTCTTTCGCGGTGACTGATGCCACCCCAAAATGTATTCATACTCTTTGGCGCGTCACCTGGTATTACTATTTTCAGCAGTACCGGGCCAGTTACTGGCATCTCATATACGGGCAGCAACCAGTTACTATCAATCGAATCTATCATCATCTATCTCCTCATATGGCTTGCCATGTACTAGCTCAAGTCCACGTCGATTATAGAGCTTCCAAGCCTGGGTGCCTCTAATTTCCACACCGTGCCTATTTAGCTCTCTTTGCATTTCTTTTGGTCCGCGCAATTTATCGGACCATACACCATAGTATTGTTCGACCGCTCTGCGATATTCGGTCTTGTCGTAGTTCACCTCTCTGCTTACCTGATTGGCCAATCGAGCCTGGCCAATCGCGGATGCATGATCCATGTACCGCGTAAGCATTACGCTCTGTTGAGACGGCTCGTAATACGGGGTCTTTACTATCCGGCCCATAACCTGAAACGTATTCAGATCCATCTTGTGTGCCTGCGTATAGCCCACGCCATGGTTGCCGCGCATTCTATCAGTGGCACCAGATACTGAGACGCTGTTGCTGCTCATGCTGGCGAGCCAATCTTTCTCCCCCCTTTCCTGCTGGTCGCTGGCGAGTAGGTGTATGCCCTCTGCCCGCGATGCCGGAACCAGCATGTTAAAGTAGGAATCCAGTTGCTTTTTTACACCATCGGTCTTGACTAGCTCGATGGTTGTTCCAACGTCGTCAATCAGAAAGAGGATCGGCTTCGGTCTTAGGTCGGCAGGCAGATGATAGATATCTTCTACCATATGCTCAGACAAAAGCTGTTGGCGATTAAGCCTATCGCCATTCAGCCTGGCCATCATCGACAACAAGGCATCGGGATACCTGCTGTCTATTACTTCACAAGCTTGGTCCCATCCCCCGCCCCACTGGTTCATCCCTCGGCAATCAGATATGACAATCTTGAAACCCGCGGACAATGCAGCGAATATAATTGACTTTGCTACCGTGGTCTTTCCCCCACCCGATGGTCCGAGCACAGCGATGTGCGGTCTTATCCGTACATCTATGCCGACTACTTCGCCGGTCGATACATCCCGAGCGAAGGGGATGTAACTACCCTTGGCTTTGTCATATAGGTCGACACCATTGAAGTCGATGGAGGCTGTCAGCTTCTTCTGCTCTTCCTCTGCGGTAATGTCCCTCCATTCTCTCGGCATAGCTGGTGGCCTGGAGCTACGCCGGCCACCACGCCAGCCACCACCACTTGGATTGGTTTGCTTGTCTCGCTTAAGGTACCCGAGTCTAGCAATGTCGCCAGGGTGGGTCGCCTGCTCAATCCGGACCATTGTATCCAGTCGATTTATCTCATGCTGGTACGGGCCCGATGGGAGCTCAGTGAATCTACCACGAGAAAACGTGTATCCCGGTCCATGGAGACGGTCAAGATCGATGACCGTTGTCTTGGACCAAAACAACCCGTGCCGGATTACTCGATTCTTATCACTCCCGTCGATGCGCCTGGCATCTGTTCTGAATATTCGTTTCACTATGACTAATAGTACTACGAATCCAGTCGACGGAATGAGCACCATGATGGCCACCAGAAACCACTGGAACGCTGTCCCCAGCAGGGTGGGAGTGGGGTCTACTACCCTGGGCTGAATGGCACCCATGCCGGTGAGGACATTGGCCCCCACTGCCCACACCACTCCCCATACTACTGCCCATTTTGTTAGTGACCAGAAGAAGCCATTTACTTTCTTCTTCACACGCATCTCCTAGTTTGTTGGTAACGTACGTTACGGCCCTGCGAGTATGTTGTTACTCGACGGCCTAGCACTCTCCGCATCCACAGGTATTACGGCGCAAAGGCTAGAGAGCCTACTCCATATTCGATCACCCAAGTTCATCTCTAGTACCTCGGGGTACACATTAGATGTCCAGAAGATGGGGTAGTCCAGGATGTTTCTTCTGTCCACGATATTAAACACGAGCTCTTCAGCCGTGTCCGATAGCGGCTTTCGACCAATGTCGTCCCATACAAGCGTGTCGACAGATGAAGCCTGAAGTCTACCCCTGGCCTCGCGCGCCCTGTACTCCCCGGCGTCTGAGTTTTTGGGCGCAAATCCAGACGCACACATCCGCACCATCTCATTGAAGTCTAGGAAAAGGCACACGTCGCCTTGGCGTCTCCGCCACCTAAGCAGCGCGGTCAGCGCCGCGGTTTTTCCACAACCTGGTGGGCCCACTAGTCCTATGCCAACATATTTTTTTAGTGGGCCTGGCACACGCCCACTTTCCTTGTGCGAGTCAATCGCAAATGCAATCGGCTCTACCCCCTCAACCGTGGCAAAGTAATCATGCCAGTCCTCGATACCCTTGCCCTTCGTCTCTTGCAGACGAGGGTGGGCGCGCCAGTTGTAAAATCTCCGGTCAACGATGTCGCGCTTGCGGACCTGCTCTTTGCTCCCCTCTGAAATTGCTTTTCTTTTAGACTCAGAGGATGGGCTCGGTGGCGCTATGAAGTGTGGATTCTTCTCGAGCAACCCATCCTTGCCCACCCTAAAGCGGTTGTTGTTGCTGTTGTTGTTCGTGCTCATTAACTCTTGCACGCTTTTCACGGTATTCCTCCATTGTTCTCCTGCCCCAATCGCTCATCTCTGCGGAGCCACTTGATGCAGCGGCTGATTGAGCATCCTCAATGCACTGCTGAATAAGATTGTTGTATGGTATGGGCTTATCTGCCCAAAATCCCTCGTGCTTCATCCGTCGATACGTTTCGCATAGTAGCTTTTTGGTTACATTAGAAGCAACCGCTGCCTTGGACGTTCTAGTGAGGTTGGCGTAGCTCCCAAGAATCGTTGTCTGCCTTAGAAATTGGAATGTGATAATCAACTGCTGCCACTCATTCCATTTTCCACTGGAGCACATCTTCTTTAGCTCGTCCCCCGTTAGTGGGTGGTTTTTGGGAAGCCTGCTACTTTTAGGAGGAGATACAACAGATGGTGGATCTAATAGTGACGGATCTAATACTGACGGATCTAGCGTCACAGGCTTGTCACCCCCCCCGTGCTCGATTGACACCCCCCCCGCGTCAGATTGACACCCCGTGTCAGATTGACACCCCCTCTTTCTTCCCTCTTTCCATTCGGCGAATGGCTTTTTAGGAGGGAGCATCTCGATGTTTATCTGATACTCATTGGTGCCCAGGGCTGGGTGTTGCCCCAGCTTGGTGATTATCCCATCCTCAACCAGGCTCTTGATGTGCCTCTGGAGTGTGCGCCGCAGGATGCCAGTTTTCCATTCGAGCCTATCTAGAGAAGGGTATATAGATCGGCCTTCGTCGTCCGCGTAATCTGCGAACGCTTGCATTATCGTCAGGCGGGTGCCGGTGATGTCGCTGTCCCACACTGAATTTATTATCTTTATGCTCACTCTTTTGACTCCGTCTCTTCCGCATCCTCGCCGTCGCGCTTTGCTTTTTCTCGGATTGATATCTCAATCACGGAGGTGATCGTTATCCCCATCGCCTCGGCCATCGCCTCGGCCAGCCTTTTGGCATGGGGTGTCAGTCTTATGTTGGTTGGTATTTTTTTATTATTCATGGTGTACACTGTACTCCTTTTTTGATTCATTGTCAACCGTTAGTTTCATCTATGGTTCTCCTTGATTACGCCCCGCCCCTGTGGGACAATTGCAAGGGTCTAGCTTTCGAGCCAGACTTATCATATAATAACCTTACGACATTGCAAGGTGTCATTGCGAGTAACTATGAAGGACGGGGTACTAGTTGTGCCAACGGCAAATGGTGTGCCAAGCTGGTCGCGTGAAATATACGCTGTCAGCGCCGGCCACAACTTTGCCGTGATGACCGGCACGATGACTATTGATGAGATTGTCACGGTAATGCAGGCCAACCACGGAGCGAAGGTGTTTCACTGGTGTGGTCACGCCACAGAAGAGGGGCTCGTTGTTTCACGTGAAACAATTTGGGAAGCATCGAGCTTATTACCCACCCTGAGAGCGATGGGTTATGATCTGGTATTCCTGAACACTTGCAGTAGCGAGAAGCTGGGCAACCGCATAGCTTTCGAAGCTAATGTGCCGGTTGTCATCCATGGAGTGGGCGAGATACTCGATGGAGAGGCACTTGCAGTAGCGAGAAACATGTACCGCCAGTTGAGAGGACTGCCCCGCCCAGGCAGTCTATTTGAATACTATGATGCCTACGTAACTGCCAGACCAGATGGCGGCTGGGTAAGTATCGCACTCGGAGAGAGATTCATGAGTCAGTTCAGTCCTGCCCCACGAAGGCTATCGAGACTAGAGCTACACCGGACCATACTATTCGTAATGGCCGGCCTAGCTCTAGCCTTATCACTAGTTGGACTGCTTACGTAGCGTGGCCTCAGGCTGGCTCAGCGTGCTCAGACGGCGATTCCTCCTCTTCGTCTAGCAAGTGCCTCATCCCGGCAGATATATCGCCTGGGCTGGCCTCAGACCATGTCGACAACAGATCTAGCAACCACCAAAGGAAGTGAGTGAATGGAATTTCACTCACTTCCGACTCGCTCGCGGTCCAATTTATGCTATCTGGCGTAGTGTATTTGTCTAGCCTTATGGCACACGTGCGCGAGTCGAATCGCAATGACTTGTACCACTTGCCCTTGTGCGTCTCAGGGTTGCTACGCGGATAACTTCGGCCCATTACGTATAGTAGTTCGACGTGATCCCCATTCCGGTAGACGTATGCCTTGCCCTGCACTTCCTCTAAGTTGGTTATCTGCTCATTGACTGGTGTATATGTTACGTCATCCATTCTATGTCTCCGATTGACAAAAGCATTTACCTTCATGATCTGTGTCTGTGCATAGTGGACACATGCTCGGGTAGAGACCCAGGCATTCGGCGCACTTGTGGAAGTCCCAGCATGTTTTGCACTCCACGCCACTTGGTGCCTCTGATTGGATTGTCCAGTCGGAGCGAGGTGTCCATGAATCGGCCAGGTTGCGCCAGTGCTCCTCTCTTACTTCCTCTTTTTTATACTTCGCCATCTATATCTCCTAGTTTATATCTGTAAATTTAACCATCACTTCTACCATCGGCTCGGTTTCCATTATGGTCGCCACGCCAAGGCTCTGTATGTATAGACTCATTTGGTTTCGGTGTACCTTCTCGCTGATGGGTCTGTTTTGGTACCACCACTTCATATCGAGGTTCGTACTTTCGTCCCTCGAGCGTAGTTCAGAACGTAGCTTCCCTATTCCTTGGTAGCATTCAGCGAGGGTGCCTTTGAAAACTTCGGTGGCACCATAGACGGTATCACACCTGCACTCCCAACCCTGTGTTAGGTGGATCATTGGTATTTTTACCGATGGCACCTTGCCGCTTTTTTGCAAGTCTGTATTCTGATTCATTGCATACTCCGATTGTTTTAATTGAATAGTTTGGCATTGTTGGTATTGTTTCCACGCTGTACCCAAGTGCTCGGGCAACCCTGCGTGCACACAGATGCTGCGTCTGCATGTTTGCAGCTAGCTCCCTGAGTGCGCGGACCACCTGGTTGGGTGGCATCTTGCCGCACTCCACATGGCATATGTTGTCGATGCGGATATATCTTTGAGCTTCGCTATCGCCCCAACTGATCTCTGCTGCCCTATATGCACAGTACGACTCTAGCATTTCAAGCGCCTCGCTGAAGTCGCTCACTCTTGCTGCTGGCTCGAGGATAATCGGGTCGCTCTCTAACCATATTGTTGTGCCGGATGAGTCCACGTTCCACCCCCCTATGGAGATGGTGTAGTTTATCTCGGCTGTGGTGTGGGCGTATTCGATTCTCCCAAGTACATGGTTCGCCGATGGGACGAATCCGGCTGAGCGAATTACATTGCGCGCCTCACTATCATGCATCCCCATGGCTTCGTCTATGTCACTCACTGCTCTCCCCCTTGAGTATGTCCACTATGAGCGGCTCGGCCCCTTCACCGCTCTGCTCCCACGCGTGGTACTTCAAGTGGTACAACTGGACGGAGTCAATGAGCGTGTATAGGTAGGATATGTTCTTGCTGAAGAAGTGCTCATCTAGGTGTGCTTGCGCGTTCGCGGCGCTACTTAGGTCGATGCCATACTTTGCCTCGAGTAGCAACCTGTTCTCTTCCATGTAGGCCAGTACGAGCGGCGTGATTTCCTGCGTACTGGTGCCCACATCCTGGATGGTTCCGGAGACAAGCGGATCAAACATGATTGTGTAGATCGTGAAGAGGTTTACCCTCTCTTCTTTTGATAGCCACTGCTCATGTTGATGCAGTGCCGCTCGATTTCTTTTGTGTATATCTAGTGCCCACATGCAAAGCTGTTGGACGCGTGCAGAGCGGTTGCCCTTGGTGCACGCTACGTCGATTTCTGATCCCATCAACCCACGTGTCCAGCTTATGGTGAAATTTTCCTTGCCGGGCTTGCCGTGATCTATTGGTCTTATTGCCATCTGTATCTCCTAGAATGTTTCACGTGAAACATTATTTTAATTTTAGAATCTTGGTTTCTGGATGCTCAATCATCGACTTTGATTCCTCAAATGTGTACGTCGGTACTGTCCACCCATCGGTGTTGCCCATGAGCACGCACTGCATATCACCATCTAAGGATTCCTTGTCGTTCGTCTCGTAAACTAAGGTTCCATTGGATATGTAGATGCTTCCATCGTTTGACTCGTAAGCTGTTACGCTCATAATTTGCCCCTTTGATTTACAGTGCCGGCATATTATCTGCTTGCCGGTCACTGTCCTTACGATTGCATTGTCGAACTTACTGAAGTGCTTCCACTTGCTACACAGTTGGCACTGTTGCTCTCTGAGTACCAGGCTGTACCATCTGCCCTTCCTCAGTTTTTCGCGCTGCCCTACATTTCTCTTGCAGGAGAAACAGGTGGTAGAAAAATAAGGGTTGCCTACTTTTTGTTGCAGCATCTTGAAATTGACCAAAGTCTTTTCCTTCCCGCATCTTGCGCACTCCTTGCTTTTTACTTCCATCTCTGGTGTGCGCCGGGGTAGCTCTCTGCCCTGCTTTTTTCGCTTGGCCTTAGATCGCTCTGCTCTGTTTTTGTTGTCGCACTTGATGCACCTGGAGCGGTACATCGTTCTCTTCCTCCCTTTTTTGATGGTGATGGTGGGTGGGTAGAATTCATCAAGGGGCTTCCAGGTTGCCGGGTCTTGATGGTTGCCGCAGTCTTTGCAGCACCTCGTCCCAAGTTCAAGGTCCATGAGTCTGGACTTCTTCTCTCTAGCCCCTTGCCCCCGGCGTCTTTTGGTCCTGGACTTGTTGGCACATACCCTGCACCAACCACGGTACCCATCACCGCTGCGTACCCGCTTGCCTATTGCATTTGTGCGCCATTGACTACGATAGAACTCGGTCACTGGTTTTTTCTTTTTACATTGTTGGCACTTTTTTTCGGTCAACTCAGTAGGGCTATCACCTGCGATAGTACTACTGGGTCCACCTCTTCCCACTTCATTTTCTTCAGCTTCCTCTGCCACCTGGCCACCTCCTTTTTGTCTGCCGTTGTGGTCGGCTTGAATATTTCTTCATCAAGGGAGGCTATAGCTTTTGATACATCCACCTCCCTGACTGCGTTGACCTGTGCTATGGTCACGCGTTTTGCTTCCGCTGCTAGCTTCTCAATCATCGCGGATATTTTTTTCTGTCGCTTTGCATCTAGTTGAGAAGCTGCCTTGGCTACCCCCTCATTGATTGCGCCGGATCTCAGCGCCTCTCTTAGGGGTGGTATCAGGCTGTCGTACAGTTGCACACGTGCATCAATGAGCGATGCACTCATGCCCCATGTTTTTGATATCTCTTCTCTGGTCATCCCACCTCTTAGCAAGGTTCGGATGGCCATGATATCTGCCAAGATATTCTTGGCACGTGCATTATTTTCCGTCAGTATTATGCCGGCCTCTGTTGTCTCGCTGCTGTCCTGCACCACTATGCATGGTACTTTCTTTATTCCTGCCAGGCGTGCAGATTTTAGCCGGCGGTTGCCTGCGATTACATGGTACTTATGTGTAGTGCAACCTGCTTTCGCAGGCCGCACTACTAGACTTTGGATGATCGCACGTGTGCTTTTGACATTGACCACAAATTCCCTAGTCGGCTCAGCCGGCGGCAGTAGGTGGTCGGGTGATAGATTATCTACGTCTATCATCTTGGGTGTTGATAGCGTTAAGGTAACATCGAGTGCCGGCATGAGCTCTATATCCCCTTTTATTAACTCGGGTTAAGTTCGTTTATTATCAGCTGTATCCTAGCTGGCTCGAGATCCTGTAGGTTCCGTACTATTAAGACTTCCATTTGTATCTCCTATTTGGTAACGTACGTTACCGTTTTTGTATTGATTTTTCGAGGCCGGTTGCGACCCCTTCATATAATTCGCTGGCTCGTTCGCCATCCTCTATCACCAGCCGCATGGGGATGGCTGCTACCACCCCTTGCTCATACACTGGATTGATATCTTCGCTGCGCGGGTGCGCCCAGAACCTCATGTCACCCTGCCAATAGTAATTGGCCGAGTGCGGCGTGTAGTTTCGGTCACTCACTGGCAGTGCAGGATTACCCGCGATATCCATGTCGCATTGCCAGTGCCTGACGCATGTCGCATCTAGTGGCATGAGATCATTATCTGCGTGGCCTACATCTATTGGGCAATAGGTGTAGTTGTCCCACCTGATTCTCATTGTGTCGCGGTACTCCTTAGCATTCACTATGATGGCCCGGGGATGGACCATCACTAGCTTTGACTCCCTAGTCAGCATGGACAGGTCGGTCTTTGGTGATATGAGAACCGATGGCCCCTTCTGGATGGTTTCCTGCATCCATCCATAGCACGATGGGTAGTGCTTCAACCCAATCCGCTTGAACGCATGGTGTACACCATCTGGCCCCCTCCGAATGAGCACGCCCCTGCTCGGAAGCTGAATTTGAAACTCCTTGGGGTGGCAGTGCATAAAGAATGTGATAGGTAGGCCATTGGAAGAGGTCTGGCCTCTCAGGTACAGGCCATTGGACTTGGGTTTGCCGCATCCGCGGCTACCACTTGGCCCGGCTTCTAGCGTTACGCTCATGGTGACTCCTTTTTCTGGTGGTCGGCCTGAAGTTGATTGAAGTGTTGGCTCATTGCCTCAATACACTCCCTTGGCCCGCCCGATGCGATGGTGTTGACTAGCTTCCACTTGCCAGTGCCACCACCAACATATTTCTCTGACCGTACCCATTCTAATTCCTGCATTCGTATCGTGTCGGGGCCGACTAGGGCACGGTATGCCTTGGGGATGCCCATCCTCTTGAGCTTCCCGTTGATGTCATCTATCTTTTTCTGGCCAATCATGCTAGCGCCTCTTCTATCCATATTGCCTCCGAGACAATCTCACTCCAGTCATCTCTTAGGTTTCCTGTATTCCTGGCCTCCTCTATCCATATCTCTACTGCATTAGATGTTATGGATAAGATGTCATGCTCTGTGCTGATTATCGCATCACTTATTGTCGGCCCGAGCCTGGATGCGACGGTTAGGAAGTGGGGGTAATCACCCTCCACCTTTTTTTGCTGCTCGTATACCTCTTCCCAATCTTCGTGTTGCCACATTTCTGTGGTAACGAGTGATGCGGCCCAGCATCGCCGCTCGGTGGCATACTGGTACAGATTATTGATTTCTTTCTGTGCAGCTACGCGTTTCTCCCAATGATTAATCTGGAATTGATGGAAGTGCTCGGTCATTGCCTCAGTGCACTCTCTTGGTGTGCCCGAAGCAATACTTTTTATTATCTGCCATCCATTTGAAGAGGTGTCCTCTTCAACGGGCGCGCACCACGTCCATCCGATCAGCTGCATCTTGATGGTGCCGTCAATTTGTACTGCCCGATAAGCCCTTGGGCGATTGTCGTTAGCCATCTCTCTGAGTAGCTTGTTGGTATTAGCTATCTCTTTCTCTATTGTTCTTGCGGTATGCCTCGCACCCATGGTGCCTCCTATATTTATATACATTCTGCGGATTACACCGGCATTGATGTAGTACTGCCGGTGTAATCCATTGTAAGTGTAGATTGTTGACTTGTCAAGCGGAAAATTATGTCCGTATTACGCCTAAGTTTTTGAAGTTTTGGATGATGGCCAGGTGTGGTTTGGTCTCGAATATCATCCGCTTGTTCTCGTTGACGTGGTAGTCAACGGCGTTTTTGACAATCTCTATGAAGCCGTACATCCTGTGGCTCTCACTCCCTTCCTCAAAATCATACTCGTTACTGTATCCCCAGCATGAGTCCTCACCTATGACTTCACCGTTAGGGCACGTGATAACAACGTTCCATCCGTACTGCCTGTGATTTTCATCGAGTATATCTTCCAAGTATTTTACCTGCTGATCATATTGTTTCCTGGCCATGGTTTCAGCCACGGATCTACTGCAACCTTGACGCCGGTAGACCTTGATCGCATCTCTGTACATGTGCCAGTAGCCGGAGTCCGCTCTGGAGGAAGGGGTTAGTACGCAGTACCCTCTTTGGCTCGGAATCGTGACGCTCTCTTTGGTGTGCATGTTAGATCTATAATTGTATCTGGTTGAGGAATGGTGTTGAACCTCAAAGGCGTGGTCTATCCTGCGATCATCCCAATCAATGGCGCACGTTACGTGCGCCTTGTATCCATCTGGCAGATCGATTACCGCGAATCTTTTCTCATACATTCCATCGTAGGTTTCACCCTGGAATTCTGCTGGCTGGTCGTAGGATAGCGTAATCCATATGTTCCCGTCGTTGTGTTCGGTGCCGTGCCTGTCAACCAGGCTGGCACGATTTTTTTGTCGCATCATATCTCGGACTTTGTCCGATTGGTATGCGCTAGGTGTGCTTACATCTCTACTTAAAAGCTTGTCTTTGTTAATCATGGTATCTCCTATGTGTTGCTGAAATATGCTTTGGCACCACTCTCTAATTCTGCGTACCAGTAGCCTTCTCTGAGAAGCCGCTCACCTACCCCTTCCCATAGTACATTGGACGCTATAATCCAGGGTAGCTCCTCGTCGTGGTAGTGGTCGTACCATTCCGATCCAAACTCTGAGTTATCCCTGTATGTCCCGACGTAATTGCCCATTTGTTTGTCGTAGTAGTCATGCTCGGTGCTGATCCCCCCGCAATTTTTGCAAATGATGGCGCACAATTCTTCATCGTGCCCACCTATCGCCTCACTTAGAGAGGTGAGTGAGGCGAGGCTCATCTTCTTTAGCTCATCATGGTCCCACCCCTCGAACCCATCGACTTCTACGATTTCTGCGTGCTTAATGGTGGGAGGTGCGTCATCGCCGAGCTCCTCTCGTATCGCGTCGTTGAGATCATCTTCGGTTGCGCCATCTAGTTCGACCCATACGCTATGAGTCCCGCCTGGGTCTACCATTGCCTTGATTAGGATGCTACGTTCGTTGGTTTCCATGTGTACCCCTTGTTATTTCTGATACTGGTAACGTACGTTACCAGTTTTTGCTTGACTGCCCGCCGGGTTTTTCGGCGTAGCTCTTTGCCGTGCTTCTTCTCCAACCTAACTAGTCCTGTCGCCTCCATCATCCCTCCAGTTCTTTGAGCGGAATCAATAGCTCTTGGTCACGCGCCTTGTTATTCTCCATTATCTTTCTATAGGAGTGGGCCTGAAGTAGGTTGCGTCCTGCTTCAGCTAGTTCCGGCACGCCATCATCCTCTAGTTTGCGCGTGATGTATGACATGCTAATTTGTGACAGTTCATCTATAAGCCACGTGAGTATCTCAATCGAGCCATTCTCAATCGACCAGTCCCACATCAACTGGAATGTTGGATCGAGAGCCAGTCGCTTAGAGAATTCTTTCGCCACACTCTCGAGGCCGGCACTCGAAACGCCAAAGTCATTGCACAAATCCTCTACCCAAAATATCCCCTCGTCATAAACTAGATAGTTATCCCATACGTTCCACACGTTTTTCAGGAAGGGTGTGACACTCGATTCTGGATTAGCGTGCTCTTTGCTATGGTCAAGCATCGCGGTGTGGCCGGTGTCGTACTTGTCATCATCCCACTCTGGAAAAACGTCATACTCTACGCCGTCTATCTCAAACTTTGGCAACTCTGTACCCTCATAGAAATCAGAGTGCAACTTGACTAGCTCTATCGCTAGCTCATCACGACCCTCTATCTCCCAATACTCCAGCTTTAGTTCATACCCGTGTTGGCTGTACGTCTCCTCGCATATGATGGGGTATTCCAGTATTTCCCCTTCGAGTGATAGCGCCAGGCGGGTTAGTTCGGGTGTGCTTTGGGGGGTAAAAACGTATATCTCATCTCCATAAATTTCGTACTCAAGGCCGCTGCTCTCTTTAATCCACTTTGCATTGCTCCACGTAATGCGGTCGCCTTTGTACCCGTACGAATTCTCCACGTTGTTGTCGATGAAAAATGCCAGGGTCATCTTGTCGAGCTTATTAAATAATCGAGCGAACGGAGACCTGTAATTCACGGGCAGGTCGCTCTTCTCTACACCGATGCGGGTTACATTTACTTCGCCGTAGTTGAGTGCGCTCCTCTCTGTTTCGTAGATCGACACGTCGCCAGCGCCTATCTTGGACAGGTAGTTGTCGAGTATGGCGCAACGATGAGCATTGAGTATGTCTGATCGAGATGGGGCACAGCAAGATCCTTGCTCTGTGTCATCAATGCCGGTCCAGTCTAGTGTGTCATAGTGCGCAAATTGAATTTCACTCATGGTATTACTCCTGTTTGTTTGGTAACGTACGTTACCAGTTTGGTAACGTACGTTACGAGTTTAATGGTGCGCTATTCTTTTGGGCAGAAATCAACATCGATCAGGAACATGTATCCATATTCCATAGACACGGCCTTGCTAGATAGAGATACCTTTGTCTTGTGTTCATACTCTGATTCGTGAAGCCCCTGTATTTTTTCGGTGACGCGTATCGCTGCTGCCATATGGTTTTCTAGCGTACTATATTTATGTGCATAGTGGCATGTAGCTGTTAGCTTCCGACCCTGTGCATCAATCTTGTATGTAGCCTTAACTTGGCTCCCATCCGCGGATAGCTTGGTGATAATAGCTGAGTGGGTCAGCATTTCTTCGCTCTTATTGTGCGCTAATTCGTGTGCATCTTCCATGGTATTACTCCTTGTTAATATGGTTTGTATTACGTGTTAACATTATAACACGTCCAATGCATTGTGTCAACATGCAAATTCTAAAAATATATAGAGGTCATGTAATCTGGTAACGTACGTTACTCGATATGATCCCATGCCTGATTAACATCGACCGCATCTTCTTCGGCTTCTACCTTGGTATCAAATGGACCTATAAAGTCACCTCTATCTAGGTACCCCGGCATTGTCCAGTAGTGCCACCACCCATCTTGCTTCTCGCACTCTTGGCCGGGCAATAGATACTCTGTGCTTATAATTTGGTAGTCACCATCGCCTATCGGAATGATGGCCATCTCTGCCTTGAACACTTCGATCTGTATCGAGTCGTTGTGCAAGTTGTGCAGCAAAATTATATCTGCTGCTGTTGTTGTTTCTTTATCTTCTATACCCATGTGCAACCATTCTCCTTCGGCCCATCATATCGGTACGCTTGGTACTCTATGTCGCCGTCGATACTAAAGTTTTTAATTTCTTCGCGAGAGAAATCTCCCCCGTCAAACACGCACTCACTGAGGTAATACTTTGCTGCCTGTATGCGTGCTACAGTAGCGCAACTATACCCATGGACAGCGTGACCAAGTGGTAGGTGCTTAGTTGTCACCAGGTACGCCCACCTGTCCTGCCTCTCTACGTAAGCAGTGGAGATTGAGTCACGCGATAGCTCTCGCTCGCAAGACGTTCGGATTGTACTGTCTAGCGGATCTCCGAGTACGTTTATCAGTGCAAATTCTGCATTCCTACTGAGCGCATTGATAGGTACCATGGCCGCAGCGTATAGTTGTGCGTATGCGTTGAGCTTAGCCAAGTTGCCGGTAGTCATCTCTAGTAGCAGACTACCGATGTTCTTGGTTTGCCCGTCAAACTTGCGCCAAAAGTGATTGCCGATATCCTCACCGAATATGTGCATGAAGTCTCGCCGGTTTGCCGACACCAACAGATCGAGATTGTTCTTTAGTTCCATGGTATTACTCCCGTGTTTGGTAACGTACGTTACCAGTTTTGATTACGAATGTGACGACCACTTACCAGCTAGACCGCCGCTCGATTCTTGGATGTGAAACACGATACCTCCATTCGTGCCTCGATTGTCGCCGGTACTGAAGATGTACCCATAATCGCGGTCACTTAGTTCTATAGGTACATGCATCCAGTCAAACGATAGGCCGTAATCACATCTGTACGATGTTTCGAGTATGCAGATGGACGGTCTAACCCATGGAGCCTCGCTATCGTACGTGCCAACCATCCTGCCGGCGCTTAGGTTAATGGTAAATGGGGTGTCACGCGCGAGTGATGCTATTGTGCGCTGGAATGAAGTCACGAACTCAATTACTGGTTTAATTTTCCCTCGCCTCACCAGATCCGGGTATTCTTCTGGGTACTTGTCCTCCCAATAATCATTGCTCTTGTGCGCAGCGATAATTTCTGCACATGCAGAGCGTGATATCTTTTCTACTGCGGACAGAGCGCCGGTCTCTTCTGGTGGCATAAAGATGTTGCTGTCTAGCACGCGAGTATAGTTATAGAATCTATCGTTGCCGCTTGGATGCATTTTGATCATGGCATTACTCCTGTTTATTTGGTAACGTACGTTACCAGTTTTGATTACGAATTTTATTCGGTTATATCTAACCATTCCCTACGTCCGGTGTTTACGATCTCCCTCGCGTCGTTGTCGCTTAGTCCGTGATAATCTGCAAAGGCAGATATGGTTAAAAAGTCATTCCAAAACTGAAGATACAAGTATGTATTGTATGTAATCGGACCTTGCTTTTTTGGTCTCTCGCTCATGTTTGCCTCTTGAATTTGGTAACGTACGTTACCAGTTTTGATTACCAAAGTTATAATTTCTTGGTGTAGTACGAACGAATTTGTTATTAGTACTTCGTATACACATTGTATCATATATCTAATACAAAATCAAGAGGTAAATTCTGGCAAAACGTACGCCGGAATGCCTCTTGAATGCCTCTTGAATGCCTCTTGAATGCCTCTTGAATGCCTCTTGAATGCCTCTTGAATGCCTCTTGAAT
>Ga0209185_1000444_pt1 | contig 49018 bp, 45 predicted proteins | sample SidtaG_2_FD_187425 | JGI IMG/M metagenome (GOLD analysis project Ga0209185, IMG submission 187425) | Marine algal microbial communities from Sidmouth, United Kingdom - Sidmouth_Asex2 metaG (SPAdes) (version 2) | ecosystem: Host-associated > Algae > Red algae > Unclassified | place: Sidmouth... | reverse complement strand
ATAGGTTTAATAGAAATAGATCAGGAGGAAATATTTTCAATCTTTTACTCAAAAGAATGGTTAACTATCCGCCTAAAACTAGTCGTGAAATTTTTGGTGTATCTTAAATGCCCTATTCAGTAAATTTTTTCTTAAAGTATTTCTCTCTGAGGACCACTTTGGTACGGTTTTTTGACTGTTAATACTTTTGCCAACAACTAATCGTAGATGCACCATAAGACAATTATTCAGGGGAGAGTAGAATTTGGAAATGAAAAAACATACGAAAAGGCTAGACGTATGTTCGTAACACGTGCCGAAAATTATTATAAGAATGATATATTATTCGAGGTAGAAGAAATCTTTTTTGAGGAGGACTATCATATGTTCATCCCTAGATTTGTAAAGCAAGTCTATGATAAAGCTTATAAGAACACATCAGCCTTATTAGAATATATAGTTCAATTTGGAGTATCTGGAGAAATGAATCTCTGGTTGCTAGATGAAGGAAAGATATTGCATTTTAGAAATCTCCAGCCTGATAGCGATAAGGCGGCCGTACAATCTTACATTAAAGGTAAGAGCCTATCAGATAAAAAGGGAAAAGAGGAAGAAGCTCTAATCTCGCTTAACAAGGCCATAGAAAAGTATGACAGACATGCACAAGCATATGAACGTAGAGCTCGTGTAAACTTCATGCTTAAGAAAGATCACGATGCTCTCCGTGATTATAATAAAAGTATAGGCCTCGATCCAGATAATCCATATGCTTACTTTGGCAAAGGAGAAGTACATATAAAAAGAGAAGAATTCCAAGAAGCCACAGAAGCTATTGGTCTTGCAATTAAAAAATCTGTCGCCTTACAAGCGATCCATTGGAAAGCAAGAAAACTGAAAGGCAAGATTCATATCATGCTGAAAGAATACAAAAAGGCACAATTCGAACTGAAGTTATTTACCAATAGAAAATTTCCCGAAGATCATCCAATGCTTCCTCACAAGAATGATGCATTTTTTGATTATGGTATTGCTCTTATGGAATTAGAGGAGTTCGACGATGCAGTGGCAGCATTCGAATCATCTCTGGACTTAGATGCTGCCGATGGCAAAAAGGTCAATCCCAAGCGACTCAGGTTTAGAGGAATTGCAAAACATAAAGCCGGAAAGAATGGATTCAAAAAAGACATCAAAGAAGCGGCTGACTTAGGAGACAAAGAAGCGGCAAAGTTGCTCAAAGCTTTAGCATAACTTTATCAAGTTTTAATATTTCTGCAACACTATGTAATGCCCATATATCGTAATACCTATGGCAATTATGATAGGATGATAAAATATATCAGCTTATTGCTGAATTTCAGCACAATGCAAAAATTTTAAATCATATGAAATATTACTTACTAATCATATGCCTACTCGGTACACAATTTCTATTCTCACAATGCACATCTACGCTAGACTCTAAGTCACAGAAGAAATACAACAAAGCTTATCAGAATCTCAAGAAAAAAAATGAAGTTAAGGATCTGGATAAGGTCTTAGAGATTATGGATGTCTATCCTGACTATATGGATGGACATAAAGATCTCGCAATGTATTATCTGAGCCAGAAAGAAAGTGAAAAGGCCTATCCACACCTTAAAATTCTTGCTGCACAATCATCTAAGCTAAATGCAAGAATAGGAGGAGAATTGCTTGACATATATGAAAAAAGATCTGACTGGGATGAAGCGATTGCGACCGCAGAAAAAATACTATCTGATAATAAATTAAGAGAAGACAGTCAGTTAAGGCTGAAGCATAGGGTTGAGACATTTCATTTTAGAAAGGAGGCTTATAATAATCCTGTAGAATTTAATCCAGTGAAACTCGATAGTACGATCAATACGATGGACTCTGAATATCTACCAGCATTTAATGCTGATGGTTCGATGGTAATATATACGACACGTAATACTGAGGGAAATAACATCCAAGAAGACCTTTTCTATGCTTACAGGTCTGAAGAAGGTGGATTCTCTCAAGGTGAAGCCATCACGGGTCTACAAACGCCTGAAAATGAAGGTGCTCATACTTTCTCACAAGATGGGACAATCTTAATCTTTACAGCTTGTGACCAGAGAGACTCACGTGGAGGTTGCGATTTATATATTACATTTCTCAAAGAGGAAGGCTGGTCCACTCCAAGAAACTTAGGTCCAACAATCAACTCCAGATGGTGGGATTCTCAGCCGTGCTTATCTGCTGATAATAAAACTTTATACTTTACTAGTAAAAGACCTGGTGGATATGGGGATAATGACATCTGGGTCTCGAAACTAAAAAAGCAAGGCGGATGGGGAGAACCTATAAACTTAGGTCCAGTTATCAATACCGCTGGCAATGAGCAGAGCCCATTCTTCCATCCTGATAATACGACATTATACTTCGAATCCGATGGACATATCGGTATGGGTGGAGGCGACTTATTTATGACAAGAAAGCAAGAAAATGATACATGGGCTACACCTACTAATTTAGGTTATCCAATTAATAATGAGTTTCACCAAGGAGCCCTTTTCGTAGAGCTTAATGGTAACAAAGCCTATTATGCGTCAGAAGACACAAGTGCTCAGATCATGCATCTGGACATTTATTCATTTGATCTACCTGAGAATCTTAGACCTCTTCCAAGTACTTACTTTAAGATAAATGTAATAGACGCAGTTTCTAAGAAACCGATTACAGCCATCTTAGAACTTAGGAATCTGGAGAAAGGCAATACTAAAGTACAACGTACAGATACTAAGGGTTCAGCCATATCTACAATTACTCCTGGTAACTATTCTGTGACAATTAACAGAAAGGGATATGTATTCCACTCAGAAAATATCAACATAGCAAATGATGGTACCAGTATAGAGCCTCAGACATTTAATATAGAACTGATGCCATTATCAGAAGACAAACTCAGTCTGGCAGCTGACCCCGTAATACTCGAGAATATTTTTTTCGCATCAGGATCTGCTACCTTACTTGAGATATCTAATTATGAAATAGATAAGTTGTATCAGTTACTGACAACGAATGAAAATATAAAAATCAAAATCACTGGACACACAGACAATGTCGGTCAAGAAAGAGATAATCAAGTCTTATCAGAGAACCGAGCCAAGGCAGTATATAATGTCTTAGTAGAAAAAGGAATTGCTGCTAATCGTATCAGTTATGTAGGTGAGGGAGAATCACAACCTATAGCTGATAACACTACAGAAGATGGCAAGCGTACTAATCGTCGAACGGAGTTTCAGATCATAGAGTAAATCAAAGAATGGCAAGGAAGAAAAAAGTATATCCAGATGTTCTTATATCGGGGATAGCAGATAAGGGCATGTCTGTGGGAAGGGATGCAGAGGGGGTCGTATATTTTGTCGATGGAGCAGTTCCAGGAGATCTTGTGGATGTATTAGTACTAAGAAAAAAGTCTTCTTACAGAAAAGGGATTGTCAAGGAATTCAAAAAACTATCTGAAGAAAGAGTAGAACCATTCTGTGAGCACTTTAGCAATTGTGGCGGTTGTAAGTGGCAAGATCTAAATTATGACTCACAACTTAAGTACAAAGAGAAAGTAGTACACGATGCATTCGGAAGGATAGCAAATCTTGAAATCCGAGATATCAGACCTATATTAGGATGTCAAGAAACAAGATATTACCGTAATAAGATGGAGTATACATTCTCCTCAAGAAGATGGGTAACTCAGGAAGAGTTAGATACTCAAGAAGAAGTTGATTTTGGTCAGGCAGTGGGTTTATTTAAGGCAGGACAGTTCGATAAGATTGTGCCTATTACCCAGTGTCACTTGCAAGATGACCTGGCTAATCAGATCAGAAATAGTATAGATGCACTTGCGAAAGAATATGATTGGAAATACTATAATATCAGAGAGCACCACGGCTTTCTGCGTAATTTAAGAATAAGAAATAGCACCACAGGTGAATGGATGGTTATCGTAGTATTCGGTGAGGACGATAGTGAAAATATAGAAATTGTCATGCAATACTTATCTGATAAATTCCCTCAGATAAATTCCCTGCAGTATATCATCAACAAAAAACTGAACGATACCATCAATGATCAGAAAGTCATCCTGTATAAAGGAAAAGATCACATTGTGGAAAAGCTGGGTCATATTCAATATCAAGTAAGTCCTAAGTCCTTCTTCCAGACTAATACAATGCAAGCTAATCTCTTATATGAAGAGATTGTCAAAATCGGAGACTTTGGCAAGGAGGATATAGTCTATGATCTATATACGGGTCTTGGAAGTATCGCATTATACATCGCTGATAAGTGTCAGAAAGTAATCGGAATAGAAGAAATTAAGGAAGCCATATATGATGCAAATCTTAACAAAGAACTTAATAGAATAGAAAATGCATTCTTTGAGGTGGGTGATGTCAAGGACCAATTCGACGGAAGATTTGTAGATACTTATGGTAAGCCAGATGTTATCATTGTCGATCCACCCAGACCTGGACTGCATGGAGATGTGGTGCAGACTATTCTGGATACGGGTGTAGATAAGATCGTGTATGTCAGTTGCAATCCCTCTACCCAAGCCAGAGATATCGCTCTAATGAGTGAATTGTATAATGTAGAAGTTATCCAGCCTGTCGATATGTTTCCGCATACACATCACATAGAAAATATAGCCCTGCTAAAAAAGAAATAATCATGGATGAAATAAAATCAACGGAGAAGCTATTCATCATAGAGCAGAAGATCAAAAAATTCATGCCTATTATCAATAAAGCATCTGACGCTATGATGGAAAATAATATCAGTCAGTATCCCATTTTTGTCATGCATAAGCAAGTGATTGCACTTGGACTATCGTTGGTAGAAAAAGGACCTAATTCTGATTGGGCTATTAATGTTTCTAACCTGGAGGAGTTCGTCTCTAAGAAGCTGATATTCGAGGATAAGGTCGACAACTTTAAGATGACCTATAAGGACCCTAAGTCATTCGTATGTTGCTTTGTATTGAGTGATTTAGGAGCTCAGTTTTTATTCTTGGCGAAGTAATATTATTTAAGTAATAGATTTACTAGCCTACAACTTCTACTTCTTTCTCAGAAAAGATCATCTCTCTGTATGGGATGATAACATCATAACCCTTCTGAGAAAAATAAGACTTGACAGTCGAGACTCCATCATCAGAAGCTGCCAGGATAAAGTCTCCACCCCATGCACCCAGCGATTTGATACCACCATTAAAATCAGAGAAATGCTGACTCTTTACCGTTTCTAAAGAAAGATGTTCCGCCACAGCGGCTTCATGTTCAGTGATAAGATCTATAAATTTAGAGATACTGCTGCAATCGATGATACTCTCAGTGATCTTAGTTAATTTCTTAGCAAGTGTTTTCTTCTGCTTGCCCTTATCTAAGTAATACTTTATTCCATCTACAGAAGATTGCTTCTGATTGAGGTAGATGAAGTATAAGTTGTCTGAGAATGATGGTTCGTATTCTATCGGTGTATAATTAATGGTGTCACCATCTAACTGATAATTAATCGGTAGGTCTGATCCAGCACACGCTACATCATATCCTGATCCATTGGATACTTTAAAGTGTAACATCATAGGATGTACATCTGCCCACTGAGCAACCAAGTAAGTTAAGGTAGAACTGGATCCTAAGCCCCATGATTTATCGAATTCTAAGGTTGTCTTTACATCGAAGCCATTCCATTTAGATAGAAACTCAGAATTGAGTCTAACGGCACCTTTCAGTAATTTTTGTAGATAGTCTGATTTTTTTTGATCTGTCGTCTTGACTGAAGAGAAATCCATGAGAGAAATTTGAGCCGAAAACCACTCATTGCCTTCGGTATCATAGCTCTTCCAATATAGATCTGACTTACGGGTGGCTTTGACCTTCATAGATTGTCCATAGCTTGTAGGAATAGCCAATGCCATAGCCCCATCGAGTACAGAGTACTCAGAGGTCAATAGAAGTTTTCCGTGTCCGTAGTGATTTTTGATTGGCACCCTATTAAGATCAAAAAGTTACTAATTCATAACGAAAGTATACAACTTACCACACATATTATAAGATAACATATGAAATTAACTATTATACGAAATATTTATATGTGTAGGTTCTCTGCATACACAACTATGCAATAGGCATTTATTTCTTTTTGACTACAATTATTCCGCGTGTTATTGAAGATTCGGTATTAGATACTTTGATAAAATAAGTTCCCTAGTAGACGATTTGTAGATCAATAAACGTATTCCTTAGACCTTAATTTATGTGAGTTCTATTTACGATTTCCTATTATATCAAACGACTCTATCCGAGTCTGAGCTTATCCAAAAATTGTCTGACAGCAGAAAATGAGACAATCTCATCTGCAAAATGATTAATTGCGGCTATCTCTTCATCTTTAGTCGCCTTAAGCTGATTCAATATATTCTGTAGATGCATCCTCATGTGTCCCTGCTGAATGCCAGTAGTTACTAGTGACCTCAATGCTGAGAAATTCTGCGCCAGCCCTGCCGTCGCAATGATCCTCATCAGTTGATCTGCATTTGGGTTACCTAATAATTCTAAAGATCTCTTAGCTATGGGATGCAGAGATGTTAGCCCTCCTACGGTGCCTACTGCAAGTGGCAGATCGATCCAAAACTTAAAGTGGCCATCCTTAACTTCACAATGGCTCAAGCTGCTGTATGATCCATTACGTGATGCATATGTGTGACCACATGCTTCTATTGCTCTAAAGTCATTACCTGTAGCTATGACAACAGCATCTATACCATTGTATATTCCTTTATTATGAGTTGCTGCTCTGTAAGGATCTATTTCTGCAATTTTGACAGCCATAAAGAATCTTCCTGCAAAATCCTCACTTGTCATCCCATGTGGGAAATCACCCAGATCATCGACTGGACATTCTACAGTTGCTCTTACTATACAATCTGGTGTATAATTAGATAGAATACTCATGATGACCTCGATGTTCTTCTCATCTGCTGAGAAGTCTTTAGAGAATAGAAGGTATGACTTCAGAGACTTAGAGAATTGTTCTAAGCATGTATTGATAAAGTTAGCTCCCATCGAATCACATGTCTCGAATGATGCTCTAAACTGATACAACCCTTTCTGGCTTTCTGTCAGATCTATCAGTTCTATATCCATAATTCCACCACCTCTCTTCACCATACTCTCTGTCAGAGAAAAACTCTCTTCTATCAGTTTCTTTTTGATGTCTGGAAAGTAATACTCAAGCTTCTTACCATCTCCATGCCAGATGAAGTGTACCTGACCCAACTTTACAGTAGAAATAACCTCTGTCTTAAATCCGCCTCTACGCATCCAAAACTTAGCTGCTGCTGAGGCTGCTGCTACAACTGAGCTCTCTTCTATAACCATCGGGATACAGTAAGTCTCATCATCGATAACGAAATTAGGCGATACTCCGAATGGCATCGGAAAATTACTGATCGTATTCTCACTGAAATTATCTAATATCTTCTGTTGCTCCTCATTACTATGCCAGTAACTCTGCAACTCGCTGATGACACTTTCAGGATCTTTAAAGAAGTTTTCCACCATCCATTTGATCTTACCTCGCTTACTGAGTTTAGAGAATCCGCTTATGGTTTTTTTATCTTTCACTTAGATCTTATGCCTTGATAGTTAAGAATGCATTAGCCATCTTCAGTCCTTCTATCTGATGTATGGTATACTGACGGAGAGAGTCGTAATCCATGGCGTGCTTAAGGAATGCAGAAGCCTGAGCATAGAATGACGGTAGCTTGCACTTACCCATTAGGTAATACCCATCCAGAAAATCAGTGACCCCACCTGAGATAATTATTTTTTTTGTTTGTATAAATGTATCTGATTCTGTGTCTATCATTCCATTTATAATATCTATCATCTCCTCACAACTGTGCCCGATCTGACAGACATTCTTATAACTATCTAACATGACCTTATCGGATCTTATCAGCTCTAACATAGAAAAATTAGTACCACCTAATCCTGCTAAGTCAAGTGCCTCCAGAGGCAGCTTAAGTAACTCACGTAGACTGGTATAACCGAAGCCTTGACCGACCTCTTTTACAATAATAGGATAATCAACCACATCTATCATTTGTGTGATTGTGTCTAAGGCACTTTGTGTATATCTATCACCTTCTGGCTGTAACCACTCCTGTAGTGGATTGACGTGTATGATGAGACCGTCAGCGGTTAGTTTTTGTATTAGTTCTCCTGCCTTAGCGACCTGTCCACGCTGTAACAATTCTTCTACTTGAGCGACACCGAGATTGATATATAAGGGCTGATCATTCATATATTTCCTCAGATCAAATTCGAATAACCGCTTGTCCTCATACAACAGTTGCCTGCAAGACCCTAATCCCATCCCTAGTCCAAACTCCCCGCAGACTCTGGCCAGGTTTTCGTTTATCATAGCTGCTTTCTCTGTACCTCCTGTCATACTGGATACCCATATCGGGAACTGCAGTGTCTTATTACCTATATCTGTACTAAGTGATACTTCCTGACCAGGATGAGCTGATAATATAGGCTCATAGAAGAAACGGTTATCTGCCTCACTCTTCGTCACACGGGACTGCATGGCAAGATCTATATGATCCTTCTTACGGGCAGAAGCAGTGTTGTCTGCCTCTGATTTGTAGCTATCTTGTGTGTTGTTTTCCAATTATTAGGATAATATTAATGTGATAAAAATACTAAAAGCATCCTTAGATCACGTTTCTTAACAGGCAATAGCACTCTTAGTTTTCCATTAATTATCTAAAATTACTACTCAGATGAAAGAAATCAGTTTATTATTCCTCTTGATCCCCCTATTTACAGTAGCTCAGAGTCCAGAATCTGTTAAGTTATATAACGAGGCCATCGAGTTATCATCCGCTAAAGATTACAAAGGAGCTATCCGATTATACACCGAATCGCTGAGTGTAGACCCCCTCTATCCATCTGCATACTACGGTAGAGGTATCGCTCAGATGTCTAATAAGTCCTACGATAAGGCCATATCTGATTTTGGTAAATGTATCAAATTGGACCCCAAGAACTCAAAAGCCAATTATTACAAAGGGTACAGCGAGATGAAGGCTAAAAAAAATAAAGATGCACTGGTCAGTCTATCCCGTGCAATCAAGGGTGATCCAGAATTGACTAAAGCATACTATTACAGGGCTTACATACAAATGGTAGACAAGAACTATGATAAAGCTGCAAGAGATTTCGAAGAAGCTATCCATAAAGGTAAGAATGACAGTAAAGCGAATTATAATCTTGGAATTTGTTATAAAAAGCTCAATCAAGATGATAAAGCTTATAATGCTTACAGCCAAGCCATAGAAAAGAATCCCAAGTACATTCCTGCATTATACGAAAGAGCAAAGGCGGATTTCGGTAACGAAAATTATGCTCAAGTGATTAAGGACTGTACTACTATAGTGGACATAGAATCTGACAATACAGATGCTCTTAACTATAGAGCCATGGCTAATCTTAAATCAGACAATCTCGAAGCCGCTCAATCAGATTATACAGCTCTTGTAACTGCAGATCCAAAAAATAAAAAAGCATGGGTCAATAAAGGTGTTGTAAGCTTCAAGTCAAAAGATTACGAAACTGCCGTCATAGACTATACAGCTCTAATCTCGTTAGATCCACAAAACTTATCATATTATAAAAATAGAGCCATCTCATACATACAGATAGAACAATGGGATCCTGCACTCGCAGATCTTACTCTTCTAATTACCAAAAATCCTGAAAACGGAGACGCCTTCTACAATAGGTCTAATGTCAACTTACAATTAGAAAAAGGTGATCAGGCTTGTGCAGATATGAGACAAGCTGCAAAGTTGGGATTTGATAAAGCATTCGAATATATCCCTGGTCTGTGTAATAATTAGAGCTAAAAAATATCAGAAATTTAAATGCATAAGTTTTAATAAGCTCATGCATTTTTTTTGCATATTTAACAATAGTCTTCACTCCAGGATTGGGCTAAAGATCCCGATTGCTATCAGGTCTTTGGAGATTCTCAGCTCTATACGAAACCGAACGAATAAAAGCACTTTCATAAATAAAATTTAAGAAAAATATTCCCTCAGGCAACTATTGGTAAAATCGTGCATAAGTAGAGTATTCTATTAAATCAAAAAATACTCTGATGAAAAAATTCATTTACATTTTACTTCTCTTTTCCCCATTCTTTCTAAAATCTCAAAATTCTGTCGTAGATATAATTGTCAATAGTGCTGATCATAATACTTTGGAGACAGCGGTAATTGCTGCTGATCTTCAAGGTACATTAAGTGGTGCAGGTCCATTTACAGTATTTGCTCCTACAGATGATGCCTTTGCAGCTTTAGATCCTGCGACATTGCAAGCCGCTCTTGATGATCCTTCTGGATTATTGACACAAGTTTTGACTTATCATGTGCTCGGTGGTAACATCAGAAGTGGTGATCTCTCAGATGGTCAGGTAGCAACTACTGTTAATGGAAAGGATGTTACCATTACTTTTGATAACGGAAATGTTTTCGTCAATAATGCACAAATTACAATGGTAGATATTGCCGCTGATAATGGTGTCGTACATGTAATAAATGCTGTATTACTTCCTCCAAGAAGAACTGTCGTGGATATCATTGTAGAAAGTCCAGACCATAATACTGCAGAAACTGCTGTTATCGCAGCTGACCTTCAGGCTACACTTAGTGGAGATGGTCCATTCACGGTACTTGCTCCCACGGATGATGCTTTTGCAACATTAGATCCAGTTATCTTACAGGCTGCTTTAGATGATCCTTCTGGCTTATTAACTGAAGTCCTTACCTACCATGTCCTATCGGGAGATATTAGAAGTTCTGATCTTTCAGATGGGCAGGTTGCAATGACTGTCAATGGTAAAGATGTTACAATAACAATAGACGGAGGAAACGTATTTGTTAATGATGCACAGATAACCGTCGTAGATCTAGTAGCAGATAACGGAGTTGTACATGTTATAGATGCTGTATTGTTACCTCCCACAAGGACAGTTGTAGATATTATTGTAGAGAGTCCAGATCATAATACACTGGAAACTGCTGTATTAGCAGCAGAGTTACAAGGTACACTTAGCGGAGATGGACCATTCACAGTATTTGCGCCTACGGATGATGCCTTCGCAGCTTTAGATCCTGCGACATTGCAAGCCGCTCTCGATGATCCTTCTGGATTATTAACTCAAGTTTTGACTTACCATGTGCTTGGAGGTGATATTAGAAGTACTGATCTAACAGATGGTCAAGTTGTAACTACTGTCAACGGGAAAGATGTTACCATTACTTTTGACAACGGAAATGTATTTGTCAATAATGCACAAATTACCATGGTAGATATAGTTGCTGATAATGGTGTCGTACATGTCATAAATGCTGTATTGCTTCCGCCAAATAGAACTGTTGTTGATATTATAGTAGAAAGTGATGTGCATAACACTTTAGAAACTGCAGTTATCGCAGCTAACTTACAAGGTACACTTAGCGGAGACGGACCATTCACAGTATTTGCACCTACGGATAATGCTTTTGCAGTTTTAGATCCTGCTACATTGCAAGCCGCTCTGGATGATCCATCTGGATTACTAACTCAGGTATTGACTTATCATGTGCTTGGTGGTGATATTAGAAGTACTGATTTGTCAGATGGTCAGACAGCCACTACAGTTAATGGACAAGATATAACTGTTAGCATAGATGTAGACAACAACGTATTTATAAATAATGCACAAGTTACTATAGTAGATTTAGTAGCAGATAATGGAGTTGTGCATGTGATCGATATGGTATTATTACCTATGATATCATCAGTAGAAAATCAAAATGACTTTGCAAGTTTCAATGTATATCCGAACCCTGCCATTAATATTATTAATGTGGAAATGGAAGGTCTCGAAGGTAATTTGTTGCAAAAAATAAATATGATAGATGCTCAAGGTAAGATTACATTGTCTCAGAATATGAATCCTAACAATACTCAGATCGATGTATCTGGTCTTAATACTGGATTATACATATTAGAATATATGAATGGTGAAAATAGATACTACAAAAAAGTAATGTTGAAGAAATAATAATTTAAGTCATTGAAAAGATCTGGAAATTTTCAGATCTTTTCTTTAACTTTTTGAATAAAATCTTGTTGTTCCATATACCTTAATTCAAACTTTGCACTTAGAAAACACAGATAAGCAACTCATCCAAGACGTCATTGAAGGCGATAAAAGTGCTTTTCGGTTACTATATAAAAAGTATTCTAAGGCACTCTTATTGATATGCTTAAGATATGTAAAAGCGAGACCCGATGCAGAGGATCTATTACAAGAATCATTTATAAAAATCTATAAAGCACTCAAATCATATGATCATGCTAAGTCAGTATTCTATACTTGGTCTAAAAGGATTGTAATTAATGAATGCTTACAACACCTGAGAAAGAAGAAAAATGAATTGGACTTTGATCTTATATCTGAATATGAATTAGATGAAGCCGTTGTCGATGAATCACAAGAACACCTATCACTAAAGGATCTGACTGAACTTATTCAGAAATTACCTAAAGGTTATAGAACAGTATTTAACCTATACGTTGTAGACGGATACAAACACCAAGATATATCTAACATTTTAGATATCTCTGAAAGTACTTCCAAATCACAACTCAGAAAAGCTAAAAGAATGTTACAAGGACTTATCAAAAAAAAAGATTTAAGGTTTACAAATAGTTATGCTTAACGAAGACAACATAAAAGATATATTCAATAAATTTCCAAACGAAGATCAAAGTTGGTTAGAACCAACTGATGACTTACTGTCTGGTATAGAAGATCGTATATATGAGAAGAAAAAAGATAGAAAACCCGTATGGTTTCTCTTCTTAGGATCAATAATTATCATATTGGCTTGTCTTATCATCATTCCGATCTTATCAGAAGAAAAAGAAATTAGTCTAACCAACATAGAAGATATCAAAACTTCAGTTGCAATAACAAATAATTCTGCATTACATCCAAACACCATTCAAGATAATGCAACACAAGCAGATCAGTCAAATACAGTGCTTTCTCAAACATCCATAGTAGAAAATGATATTTCTCAAAGAAGTAAGACCCAAGACCATCTCAATCATGATCAAAACATAAAACAAAATAAATCAACGACTGTAAATCAAAGTTCTCAGCGTGGGATAGTAACAAATAATATAGAAGAACACTCTTTTCCTAATAGAACCAAATCAATTGCGAATGGTAACCAAAGTAAAAATCCTACAGATATAACTAATAATGATGGGAGGATTTACAATACTGAAAACCCAAATCAATCGCAGAAGAATATTAAAGTAATAAATGAAAATTTGAAACTCCAGTTATTATATCTACAAAGTATATCCTCGATCACTCCAGCCTTAATATCTACAGACGAGAAGTTAGCGCCAACTTTATTCCAAGAATCAATACGTCCTGCTACGACACACGAATCAACTGATGAAAATGATGCTGCACTTATATTAAGCAGTGGATTTAGTATATGGGATTTTCACCTAAATGATAATTATCAGACAGCTCTCAGTCCTGCCGACTTTACATATAATAATGGAAAGGGAATCAACTTAGGTATTGCATATGAAAAGAATCTTTCGTCAAAATATATATTACAATCAAGTATCCGAGCTGAGAAAATTACACATCAATCCGGACACAACTCTTCCGTTAATTTTGACACTACAAATTCTGAAAATCAATTTGACTTAACTATGGCTTCTCCGATGGGGTTCTTGGAGTCAGAAGTGATAGTGCAGCGTAGTAGAATAAATAATCCATCATCACCAAATGACTTAATACTTGACCTCCACAATGATCATGAGAATTACAATATAGACTTTAATGTTTCTATATTAAGAGAGCTTATATATAAAAATAGTTTCAAGGGATTATTGCATATAGGTGGTGGGATCAATCACTTATTCGGTCTTTATAATACGCTATCACAGGTCAATATCGACAATTCAGAATATAGTACCCTATCCACTTCCATCACCTCTAATCAAAATAATCTTAATACCACTCGTCCATATTATAATATCGGGCTGAGTATCGAGAATAGTTTCGGAAAGAACATTGGCGTTAGAATTAGCTATCTATACATGAGAGATGTAACTGCACTATATTCGACGGATGATTTTAATACCAGATTATCCAGGCAATTGACGTCTGCATCTTTGATCTACTCTTTTTAATAGGGATAGACATAGATAGAAATAACAAACAACTTATTGGTATAAAAACAAGTACCTACAGTTAAGAAACTGTAGGTACTTTTTAATTTTTTATTTGTATGCTAATGTGTATCTAAATCCTACATAGATATTAGTTCCAAACAATGGCGCCCAAACAATGCTAGCGTCGAAATATTCTCCGAAAGGATCTTCGCCTGCTATGATAGCGTCATTTTGCTTGAAGTTAAGCAGATTCTCTCCGCCTACATATATATCCACCTTATCATCCCATCTTTTCATAACTTGTGCATTAAGCAAGAAGAAATTAGGTGACCTTTCTGCTCGTCGGAACTGCACAGGATTAGTAGATGTATTAGGTAATCTCTTACTTCCATTCCAGTTAAGTGTCGCATCGAAGTGCCAGTTATTCTTAGTCATGTAAGCCGCATTAACAAATGCTCTATGCTTAGATACCATTGGCTTCTCTAATAAGTTACCATCATAACTTGTTTTTACATCAAATAATCTGTAGGCCGTTCTGATATTAAAGTCCTCAAATATTTCATATTCTAATTTGATCTGATAACTATTGGAATACGATTTTCCTTCTAAGTTGTAGAAAGATACTCGCCTCGAAGTTTCATAATCGACGACGATCTGATTCTGAAACTGGGTCCGATATAAGTCGACACTTATGATCATATCTTTCTGTCCTATCTCTAGTGCATGCGTCATATTTATCCCCATATTAATCGCTTCTTCTGCTTGCAATCCATATGGTGTATTTTCATTACCTGATATGATATCTACAATACGATTAGTAGAGAATAGTCCTAAATTCTCAGCAAATATACTGGCTGTTCTCCAGCCCTTCCCTATGGTCATTCTTACGATAGACTTCTCTCCCAGATTATATTTTGCATGTAGTCTTGGCGTGACAAATGTCCCGTAATTATTGTGTTTGTCTATTCGTAGGCCTGGTATAATGGCAAACTTATTATCTGGATCTGTATATGTATACTCAGCATATACGCCAGGAACAGATTCATATCTATCATAGAAACCAGACTTACCTACACGCTCATCTACATCATCTAAGTTATAAGTGAATCCTGCTCTAATCGTGTGATCGTCTTTGATAATATTCTGATATATCAGATTCGCATACAGAGACTTCTGAGTATTATCATTCCTACTAAAACCAAACTCTGATTCCTGATCATTATAAGTAGTGCTTAACTGCAGTCCGATACTATTCTGTGATTTGTTAGGGAATACATAACCTAACTTACCCCATGCTTCTATACGTTCTGTATCACTGAACATTCGCCAGTGCTTATCGTGGTCTACATTCTCACCACTGAAGTGGTCATGGAAACCGCCCTCATGGCTTAGCTTACTATACTTAATTCCGAACTGTCCCAATATATTTCTTGTCCGTGCAAAGTGCCATCGATTAGCTACGACTAAGTCATCTTCTAATGGCATATCCGTGAATCCATCACCATTATTATCATGAGCCTCGGCCATAGTCTTAGCGTGTACAAGTAGACCAGTAGATATATTGTCTGTCAGCTGATGTCTTGCGTTTGCATTAATCTCATAACGGTTGCCGTTGTTAGCAAATCCATTAAGAAAGAATCTCTCTCCTGCTTCTGGTTTCTTAAGATCTACATTTATCTGTCCAGCGATACTTTCGTAACCATTCACTACTGATCCTGTGCCTTTAATTAAATGAATGCTTTCTATCCAGGGGCCAGGCGTCATACTTAGTCCATATATACTCGACATAGCTCGTACATCTGGAAGTAGTTCTCGAGTGATCTGGACATATGGGCCAGCCAATCCTAACATTTGTATCATACGTGTGCCTGTGATGGCGTCAGGATATGATACATCTACAGAAGGGTTAGTCTCGAAGCTTTCTGATAGATTACAACAAGCTGCCTTACATAATTCCTCTCTGGTAATCTCTTCTACATTAAGTGGCTTAATGAATGATACCTCTGTCGTCCGCTTCTTATACTTTATCACCACCTCATCCATGCGTACGCCTTCCGTGAGTACGATATCCAGTATGCCATCTTCTGTCACATCAAAGTGCTGCGTATCATAACCGATATAACTAAAGTCAAGATGTGTGGCTTTCACTTCAGAATTATCAATGGAAAAATAACCATCTAAATCAGTTGTCGTCCCCACACCCGAATGTCCCAATACAATATTTGCTCCTGCGAGTGGAAATTTATTCCCATCAGGCTCCATGCCATATATATAACCTTCAATGAAGGAAAGATACATTGCTTCATTCTCAGATTTTGCTATGTCATCATCCATTCCAGTAGCATCATCCCCATAATACTGACAACAAGCAGGTAGATATTTGTACACCTCCTCTGGAGCGATGAACGATCCATTAGAATGACCAGCCTGAGCTATCTCCCATCTTACCTCAGATACATCTGTAACCGCCTCATCTATACTTATGGTAAGTATTTGCGTTTCTAAATTATAATCTGCTGTAGCTGCCTTGCCTTTCTCTACAGCTACAGTCTCTATCCTGTCGCTGCACATGCCACAAAGTCCCTCTACTCTAAATGAGTATTCGATAAGTGTCTGAGCTATACTGATCGAACTAAATAATGTGCATATCAATGCACATAATAATATGTTCTTCATTATAAATAATTAAAAAATGTAGTTAAATAAAAAGTAAATAGGTTCTCTTACATTACTTCTTAACTACAGCGTGGCGGTTGCCAAGGTGTCTCGCTATAAGTCTTATAGATAGATTGTATATAAGCTATCTCTGGCTTGAGGCTTAGTGGTGGATTATATATAGAAAGCTCCATGACTCTCTGATGAGTGAATATGTGGCTGCAACATAGGCAATCACACTCTCCTCCGCAGCAACCATTTTGTTCGTCATCAGAAGTATCTTCTGTATCTACTGATATCTCCACCTGAGTTGTGTCATCATCACAGCAACCTGTAGAGAATGAAAAGCCTCCTGTACTCTTAAGTACAAGAAATAGTAGTAATATGACTTTTAATGCTTTCACTTTTATAAAGATAGTGAGAATAGAGCATTAACTCAAGTATATTTGTATTTCATACCTTCGTTATAACAGATATTACATTAGTGTCCATGAAGCCTTTTTTATTTTGCTTAGTAATGATTATCGGAAGCTTTCAGTTACGAGCGCAATCTTCTGATGAGTTAGAAGCCTACAATACATATATCAAGTTCTTAAATGAGTGTACTCACGGCCTGGCCATCGCCAAAGCCCTTCTCGATAATAATAACAAAGAACTCAATAGATATATAGACCTCCCACAAGCAACCACTGTAGCAATTACCAATGACGATCTACCTTCTAACTATTTTGACAAACCAGATGATAATTCTGAATTCTATGAAATCTCACCTATAGAGCTCAGCGAGATCTGCTATACCAATAGTTCAGGCCTAAGCAGCTCAGTAGCTAGTAGTCTCAATAATCAGACAAAACAAATCGTAAGTATACTCAATCAGATTAACCAAATCAGATTTGACTTAGAGACATATGTCAATAGTCATGATCTCAATGAAAAAGAATCCATCTACGGTGTATATGAATATCTGGAAAAAGCGGTCAAGCTTTTTAACAATTATGCAGATGCACACAAAAAACTTGCTAACGAAATCAACTCAAAATACAAAGGAGACACTGATCCATTATATGCAGCATGTGTAGACGTACATGCAGTCACTAAATCGATCCTTAGAAATATGAGGCGTGAGAATGAAAGTAATGTCAATAACAATGTATCTAAACTGGCATCTACAATCACTAAGCTAAGTCAAGTAGCAGCATCTAATCGATCCTCTTACTCTATGAGCAATTATGATTACTTAACGAAGTCGATAGATGAGAAAGCGACTAAGATAGTCACTCTGGTACAAGACTATTCTAGCCCAGGTCATGTACCCGTAGAAGAAGAGTTATATGGAAAGCATTACTATTATCACAATCAGTTACTTAACAGGTACTTTAATTACACAGGTCCAGGATTCGTCAGAGATATGAATAAACTACTGACAGGTATAGGCTTATCTTATGTCTTATTGGATGAGGAACCACTATTATTCAAAGTCATCTATCCTGTGAAAATTGTAGAAGCTCAAGCTCTCAACGAAACAAAAACGATCGCAGAAAAACCTAAGGAACCTGTCCCCAATAGATTAGAATTCAGCGAACCAACAGAGAGAAAACCAGAGCCCAAGCCGACGCCAGCCAAATCTCCTCCTATCAAAAGTCGTGATATGATTATCGTAGAAATATATGATCACTTCATGATGGATAGAGATTCTATATCGCTAATGTATAATGGGAACCCGATTGTACTTAATCACATGCTTCAGATGGATTCAGAAAAATTCTATGTAGAATATGATCCAAATGGACCTAATGTGCTTTCGCTTAAAGCAGAAAATGTGGGTCTGATGGCACCTAATACAGTCACGCTCACCTACAGAAAAGAGGGAGAGCGAAAAAAGAAAAAACTAATCAACCAAATGGTAGCAGGAGAAGTGATAGAAATAGATCTGAATCAGTAATGATTTAATTAGCCTTATATAATGTAAATTAAATCCCTTGACACTAACTTTATCTGAAAAAATAATATCGATTGTTCCTAAAACAATTGCTGTAAAACTCAAAACTGCTGCTGAGAAGAGAATAAAAAAAGAACAACACCCATGGATCTTTGATGAAAGTATCATCAAACAAAACAAAGAAGGTAAAGCTGGAGATCTAGCTGTCATCTTCGACAAGCGAAAGGATGCATTTCTAGCCTGCGGATTATATGATCCTAATTCACCCATAAGAATTAAATTACTTCAGTTTTTTAATCCCGCAAAAATAGATCAAGAGTGGATAGATGAGAAAATCATTTGTGCTCATCATATCAGGAAACCATTACTACAGACTGACACCAACGCTTACAGATTGATTTTTGGTGAGAACGACGGTCTACCTGGATTGATTACAGATATATATGATGATGTCGCTGTGGTCAAATTGTATTCTGAGATATGGTTTCCTTACTTAGTACTGTTGCTCCCTTCCATAATAGCCCAGGCTGAATGTCGCAAGATGGTCATGAGATTATCGAGAAATATAACTCCAGCTGCTAATCGTGTCGGACTCCATGATGGAGATGTGATATATGGAAAACTTAAGGATGAAAATGTCATCATCAGGGAACATGGTGTAAAATTCAAAGTGAATGTGATCAAAGGTCATAAGACTGGATTCTTTTTAGATCATAGACATAATCGATTAGCCGTAGGTCGGATGTCTAAGTCTAAGCATGTCTTAGATGTCTTTTCCTATGCAGGAGGATTTAGCGTACACGCAATGACAGGTGGAGCGGCTTCTGTGACCAGTTTAGACATCAGTGGACAAGCATTGGATCTTGCACAAGAAAATGTAAAACTTAATATAGATACCCAAAAGCATAAGGTCATATGTGGCGATGCATTTGAGGAATTATCATTGATGATTACTGAGAAAAAGAAATTTGATATTGTAATCATAGATCCTCCAGCATTTGCTAAGCGGGCTAAAGAAATCGAAAAAGCTATAGAATCTTATTCAAGATTGGCAAAACTCGGAGGGCAACTCGTTAAGCGTGGAGGCACATTAATACTTGCGTCCTGTTCTTCTAGAATTACGGCAGATGTATTTTTTAAGATCAATAAAGAAGCACTACGCTATACTTCGCTTAAGCTGATCAAAAAAACTTTTCATGATTTAGATCACCCAATAGGATTTAAGGAAGGTGCTTATCTTAAGGCTGGGTATTATGAATAGCTATAGAGTTTCTGCAATCAGTTAAGTACGTAGCTAATTTTAAAATCAATTCCCAAAGGTGAATTAAAAATAACAAAATCAAACTTCTCTCCATAAATACGTTTTTTTAGGAAAGCTCCGCAATCTAAAAAAATGTTACCGTATAGTTCTTTTTGATAACCAACTCCTGCCTCTAGAAAGCCATCTCGTCTATCCTTTTGCTCGGTATGATTTATTCTACAATTAATATATATGCCTGACAAATTATTACCGCTTTTACCTTCAAGGATACGTTGTTTCATTTTGAAATAATACTTACCTCCTAACTTATAAGTAAATCGATTACTGAACTGTGTGGAAACAATTTCATTAAGTATAAGAAATAATGGAGCATTCCCAAACCCTATAAAAGCATTAATCTCTTGCTCTATAGAAAACGATGAATCAGCAATCTTATGTTCGTAACTGATATTAGGTCTTATGTAAAAGAACCAAGTTCCATTTATGTTTTCATTCCCAAAAGTCTTCGAAAAATAAAATAGATTACTCAGATTAACCTTCAGAACACTTTTTCTATTTCTATGACACATCATATAAGCACAAGTACTTGCAGGATCTATGACATGTTTCTTACCGAGAACAAATCCATAATTAGCATATAATCCAAAACTTATACCATCGAAACTATTACTATTTGAATTTTTCAATTCATTATGTGTATGACCTAAACGCAGGCCAATGTCATAATATTCATAATTTAGAACTCTCTGTTGTTGTCCGATTTTTAACCCCACTCTGTAACCTCTATCTGCTACTTGATTTTCGACAATCTTTCTTCGGGTACCTCCTGAACCAAATATGGATATGTATGGCCCAGAAATATTATTAGATTGCAGTCCTTCTTTAATTCTTTTTCGCATCTTATAATAGTATCTTGACTCTATAGATATAGGAATCTTGTATCTTATATCTATTGTAGGAATGATAGAAACATCTTTAGCCACTTTTGCCTCTATAGCAAGAGGACTTGTTTTAAAAACGAATTTTGCTTTTTTATCTATTAATCTTGCTCTATCATTATTAGTTATGTAGACTATAGAATCCACTCTATCCTCTGACCTCTGTGCAACCAAGCTAATCGCCATACACCAGAAAATGATCATTAATAGGAAAACGTTTTTCATAGATAAAAATTTAAAATTAACGACTTATCAAATAATTTATTATTTGTAATCTACCTAAGTACTTACTTAGTTAGACGTTAATCATTTATTTTGAGTTAGTAATTGTTGCTGCTGTAATTATTTTAATGTCGCCTTTTTTCGAAAATATTTTTCTTATTTGACTATCGAAGCTCTTGTCATTCACAGTTACCTTATGCACACTTCCGTTTTTGTCTTGACTTATACTATTAGTACAGTTGTCGGTATCTATATCGCATTCTTTACATTGTAGACTAAGACTCTTAGATAGCTTCTCTGAGACTATAAGAGTCACCGGCGTATCTTCAGTGGAGATATCTATTTTCTGCGTATCCTCTATGAAACTTATGTCAATGTTACCATATTTTAAATCTGCGACTACATCTCCCGAAATATTATTCAGAACCAGGTCTGATCTATTGCCTGATACTTCGATGGTTGCCTTAGAGTTTGCACACTCTATTGTTCCGTATTTAGATTTGACAACTAAAGTTCCAGAAAATCCATTTGCATCTGTTGCACAAAATCTTGATTCTACATTGATATAATTCATTATACCATTTATACTCAATCCGCCGTAAGAATTGGCGACTTCTATATTTGCATTAGTTGGTACCTTGAGATGTAAAATTGTTTTCAGATTTGACTTAGGTTTATCTTTAGGGTCATCTATACGCAAGGCGTTACTGTAATATAATACAGAACCTTTCTTTTGGAACTGCACTTTCATTTTTTCCAAATCGGCTCTAGCTTGAGATTGATTATTATATCTGGAGATCACTTCTACATTGGCTTCCACCTGCCCATCTTCAGAGTTTTCTATTGTTATGAAAGTCCGTTCTCCGCTGATCATTATTTTATCCCCTTGATTGTAGCTATAGGTTTCTGTAAGAAACTTAGATTCCTTATATGTCTGCTGGGAGAACGCATACCCAGCAGTTACACAAATCAATATGACTACGAGATAGTTTTTCATCCTGTCTTTCCGATCATTGATTTTAATAAATTAGCTTTCTCTCTTTCTATTTTTGCCATCATTTTATTACTTGACTGATCTATGCCGTAGTTTTCTTGCATTTCCAATAGCTGTCTCAGTGCCTCATTAATCTCCCCCAACTGCGAGTTAAACTCTGCCAGTTGCTCATCATCAAATAAGTACTCATTGTCTTCTATATATTGCAGTACCTCAGTTATATTTTCATCTAACTCAATCTTGTTATCCAACAATCTGCCTGCTTCTACTTCGGACCTATATTGAAAATCTAATTCTTCTTCTCCATGGAAAAATAATTGTATAGCGCCTAATAATAACATTCCCATCAAGACTCCAAGAAATAATATCGTCAGTCCACTTATTTTTTTTCGTTGCTTTAATTGGGGCTCTGACTTTTCTTCATAGGATATATCATCGAGCTCAGACTCTATGGTCGCCCACAGTCCATCTGGCGCCTGATATGTAGGCAAGTCAAGTAACTGATCATTGATATCTAATTCCTCTTCTATCTCACCCCACCTATCAGGTGCTGCAAGCTCATTTTTCCGCAAGAGTTCTAATATCTCATCGTATGTATATCTGCTATTATTTATCATACCAAATAGTTTTTTAGCAGTTGCTTCAGTTTGGTCTTTGCATAATTCAGTTGGGACTTAGAAGTCCCAACTGATATATCCATTGTCTCCGATATTTCTTTATGAGAGAATCCTTCTATTTCCATCATCACGAATACTGTTCTACTTTTGGCAGGAAGTTTCTGTATTGCCTGTTCTATATATTCTATATCTGATGTATCTCGATGTCTGACATCCGATATGTTGTCTATGGATTCATTTTTCTTTTCCCTATTCATTAACCGATAAGTCTTTCTGACTAAAATTTGCTTAACCCAACTATGGAAGTATTTGTGTTCTCTAAGATTAGCTAATGATTTGAAAGCCTCAATAAAAGTCTCTTGTAGTACATCGCTTGCAAGTGCTGTATCATCGGTGAGCCTGTATGCAATGGTATATAGATTATCTTTATAACTTTCGTAGAGCTGCTTCTGAGCATTACGATCTCGAATGAGACAAAGCGGTATAAGAGTATCTAAATCCATCAATTATTACAGCAAGATAATTATTGCTTTGTAAATACAAGTTCTATATTCATATCAATAGACATCTCATCGCTAATTGCAATGTCATCTTCTATAGATAAGATCAACTGATCGCCATCTATTCTAACATTCTGGTCACTTTCACCATCTACAATGAGCTCATCATTTACCACACTCCATACCCCCTGATCCGAAGTATCAGCTCCTAATTCGCTGTAATCTATTTCTTCAGAAAAGATTAGATCTCCATTCGTATAATTATCGACATCTAATACAAGATTGCCGCCAGTAGTATACGTGCCATCATTAGAAAAAGTGATGTTGTAATCTCCTTCTTTGTATTTTCCTACTTGATCTATAACCGTTGTCGTACGATTGGCTGTAATTGTGACTTCAGAATCTATACTTGCGTCAGTTATTATCCACTGACCTTCTATCTGATCCTCAGTAGAATCATCATTTGAGCAAGAAACAAAACCAATAAATGCAATCGCTAAGAGTAAAAATTTAAAGTTTTTCATATTTGTTGTTTTTATAATTAGGAATTAATAGTTTGAATAATACCCTATAGAGACAGAGAGTTGGAGAAAGGTTGGAATGGCGTGAAAAAAATGTTAGAATGGGAAGAAATCTACAGGATAATAGATATGGGCATAAAAAAAGCAGCCCATCAGATGAGCTGCTCTATATCTTTCAGATATGTAATACTGTCCTAAGCTTTAGCTTTAAGGTTGATTGCTAATTTGATTTCATCATTGATAAATCCATCTTTGATGCTATCCATGAAGTTCTTAGACATAAACTTGATTCCCCAATCTGTTCTATCTATAGCGAACTCTGGAGTCGTCACAGTAATCATGTTATCCGTTACATTGACTTTGGCTTTGATACCTACTTCTTTAGTTACTGACTTTAGAGTAAGGTTACCATATACGAGATGCGTTGCAGCTGGATCATTAACTAACTTAGTCACTTTAGTAATCTTAAATGTAGCAGTAGGGTACTTATCTACATTGAAAAAGTCATCCGCCTCATCAGGACTTCTTTTTCCTGTAAGGTGAGCTTCTAAGCCTTCTTTTTTATCTCCTTCGAGGTCCGTGCAATTAATAGAATTCATATCTATTGTAAAGTCTCCTGCAGTTAAGTTTCCGTCCTTCACAGTCAGGCTTCCTTCGCTAACTTTAATATTTCCCGTATGTGACCCCGTAGGCTTAGAACCTGTCCAGTTTATAAGACTAGTCGATCCATCTACAGAATAACTTGTGCCTGTCATAGATTTCGCCACTTCTTTAGCCTCTCCTACTACAGCACCTGCTGCTTTATCTCCTTTACATGATGTGAATGCTACAGCAACAAGCAGTGCAAATAATAAATTGATTGATAATTTCATTTCTTTCTGTTTATGATATAATTAATACGATTAAGACTTTTTAATCCCAATAATGTTCAATACCTCCTCTACTTTTTTAAAAACAAAGACATTTTCTATTTCTTCTTCTACTAAATCTTCTGTCTGATATCCAGTTATCAATAGAGTAGAAGGCCTAATCGCAACAGCTATTTCTCTTATATATTGCTCTCGGTCTCTCCTACTCATAGACTCATGCATCACCGTGATGACATAATCTGGCTGTATACTCGAGTGAGCTATTATAACCTCATCAATGCTGACCTCATACCCCAGATTAGTAACATTGTAGGAATTAGACTGTAGCAAATAATTGAGATAATGGATATGTAGCTCTTGAGTGCTGCGCTTAGGAAGATATAGCATACAATGCAGCGAATCTGATGATTGGGATTCTATAGTACTAATCTCGGTATGCAACTTAGATATAAGTTGTTCTATAAAATAAGAATTGTGGACTTTCCTTACTGAACCAGATATGGCGGCCATATTTAATCTATCCATAAGTGGATAGATGAGCTCATTCATAGTTCTGGTCATCCCTATCTGAGTCATATACTCGCTAAGGATCTTATTAAAATGGTAAGTATCAAAATCAAGTACAAATATCATAAGTGTGTCAATCATGTCCTTATCACTAAGATCTATGGCTTTATGATCTGTGATGATATCTTTGACTTCTCGATCTGACAATTTTGCAATTTTAGAGATTTTGTAACCTTTCTTATATAAGAAACACACATTGAGTAAACGCCGCAAATTCTTCTCCGAATAGTATCTATGATTGCCATCTGTCCTATTAGGCTTGATAATCCCATATCGTTTCTCCCATATTCTAATCGTGTGTGTTTTCACACCCGTTAAGACTTCCATATCTTTGATAGTATAAGTTACCATATGGCTTACAATATAATTTTATTGTCGTAGCAGGACATACAGTTCAGGCTGAGATACAGCTGCTCAGAGTACAATGATATTTTGTTTACTTTGGAAGTCATAATTGCTATTGTGAAACAATAAAGTATCCTAAACTGTATTCTATATTGTTAAGTTTAATCGATTAAAGGTATCCAAGTTACAAAAATGATAATGAGATGAAAATAGGAATTGTATGTTACCCAACGTTTGGTGGAAGTGGTGTATTGGCGACAGAGCTCGGTATAGGCTTAGCAGATCAAGGTCATCAGATACATTTTATAACTTATAAGAGACCTGCACGCCTTACAAAGTATCACCAAAATATATATCTCCATGAGGTCAATTCTTTTGAATATCCATTATTCGAATATCCTCCATATGATAGCTCTCTCGCAAGTAAGATCGTAGATGTCGCTCAGCATGAGCAGCTCGATGTCTTACATGTCCATTATGCAATTCCTCATGCAGCAGTCGCTTACATGGCTAAGGAAATACTTAAGACTAAAGGCATATACCTTCCAGTAGTCACCACTCTGCATGGTACAGATATAACGCTGATCGGTATGGATCAGTCTATGGCGTCAGTAGTAGAGTTTAGTATTAATGTCTCAGATATTGTCACATCTGTATCGGGGTCTCTCAAGGAACAGACCATGGAATCTTTTGATATAAAAAAGGATATCAAAGTTATCTACAACTTTATAGACCCTGAGAGATTTAAGAGAAATACGAGTAAGGCATTCAAGACAGCTATAGCTCCCAATGAAGAGAAGATAATCATCCATACTTCTAACTTCAGAAAAGTAAAGCGAGTAGAAGATGTGATCCTTGCTTACAGCAAGATTGCCCAGAAGATACCAGCTAAACTATTGCTGATAGGCGATGGTCCTGAGCGTAGAAATGCTGAGCAACTATGTAGAGAATTAGGAACTTGTACTGACATCAAATTTTTAGGAAAACAAGAAGTGGTACAGGAGATACTATCCCTTGGAGACTTATTCATACTACCATCTGCTAAGGAAAGCTTTGGCTTATCAGCATTAGAGGCGATGGCTTGTGAGGTACCCGTAATATCATCTGATGTAGGTGGCCTTCCTGAGATCAATGAAGATGGTGTAACGGGTTACTTATGTGCTGTAGGAGATGTGGATGCGATAGCCGAGAAAGCGCTGAAGATTCTACAGGACGATGAGCTGCTTGCGACATTTAGAAAAAATGCTCGTACTAAAGCAATGCAATTTACCATAGGTAATATCTTGCCTCAATACGAGCATCTATACAATCTGAGCTTAGAAACTTCTAAGCAATTGCAACTATCAGAATCCGGCGTTTAGCACACCTGATTCGCTGTAATTTAATACGGCAGTTATTGTTTCTGCAGAGGGATAGAAAGAGACCTTAGGAAACTTATCGTAACCTTTCTTAAGTTCTTTGTAATTCTCTCGGACGGTATTATCTTCTTGGATAGCATTTTCTATCTCTAATTTTTGAAGTAATGTTGTCTCGCCGTATAAATATTTAAGTAAAAAACTGTTAGTGTAGTTATGCTTCATGCAATAAGTTTGATGATAGAAATCAATCGTAGAGGTAGGACTACATAAGTGGATTTTGCTTTTTATTAAGCTAATAACTATGACTTGCCTGATTACCTTTACTTTCCTAATATTAACTACCTGTTTATTGCAATTATTGTGCTACAGTACTCTATCCCAGTAAAAAGTCTTACCAAACAATGGTTTTCCTACATAACCTCTGATTTTCAGACGGTTAGGGCTCTTTAATTCTACATTACAACCATATACTTTACCTGATTCTGGGTCTAGTATCTTACCTTTTGTCCATTTTTTTCCCTTTTTTCCCAGATCATAGAAGATATGAACATCGAGTAGATTCACTCCGGCAAGCTCATCTTTACAATTCTGACAGTGGGTAACTTCTGTATGTGGGAAGAGTTTAATAACCTTAGCGTAGAGGTGACCATCTTTTTCATATACCTCGATATGAGATTGTACTTCTCCATTTGTTTCGTTTTTCCATATGCCGACAGCACTTTGCGACATCAGAGGAGCTGATATTCCTAATACTAATAATATTAATAATGTTCTCATTATACTATGCTAACGAGGTACTGAGGTATAATGGCATGGAAAGCAGTAATTAAAGTTTTCATAATATCTGAGCCCTTGTCATTACTGATGGCTCTACCATCTATCAGTTTGATAGGGGTAAGCTCTCCCATCGTCCCAGTACAGAATACCTCATCGGCGGCATATAACTCAGTCAGTGATACGTTCTTCTCGATGCATTCTATATTATTATTTCTAGCGAGCTCTATACATAATCCACGTGTAATTCCATGTAAGCAAGCATCTGCATGAGGTGTGTATAAGATATTATTTTTTACCATAAAAATATTGGTACCATTAAGCTCTGACGCATAGCCATACAAGTCTAGCATAAGAGCTGCATCTACACCTGCTACGTTAGCTTGTATTTTAGCAAGAATATTATTGATTAGATTTGTATGATGGATCTTAGAGTCTAAGTGATTAGGAGAATTCCGTCTGATGGTAGAGGTGATAATCGATATGCCAGAATCATTATCATAGACTGGTGCCTTATATTCAGGAAGTATGATCAGACAACTCCCATACTGATTAAGTCGGGGATCCATCCCAGAAGTGATCTTCTCCCCTCTTGTCAATGTCAATCTGACGTGGACGCCTTCCGTCATCTGATTGGCTTTTAATGTAGCAAATAATGCTTGCCTGATCTCTTCTCTCGAAGGCACATGGGAGAAGTGCATCGCCTTAGCAGAATCCATCAGCCTATCCAGATGCCTGTCTAACATAAAGACTCCGTTATCATACACTCTCAATCCTTCCCATACCGCGTCACCGCCTTGTACCACACTATCAAAAACAGAAACCTTTGCTTCCTCTCTTTCATATAAGCCATCTCTGACGTAAATCAAGAGGTCCTTATTCCGATCATCAAATTGTTGTAACATCTTCTGTTGCTTTTATAGAGTGAGTACAAAGTAAATCATAATATTTCTGTGCTTGATTAAGTAGAGGCAATAATCTATCAGGCAGTTGTCGGTCGCTAGAATTCTGTTTTATAAATCCTGTGGACTGATGTACATTTTTGTACCAGTATTTAGCCCATACCCCATCCTCTTCTCTGGCACCTTTCTTCCAGCTGAGCATATCATTGTGATAAGGGATTTCTAATTGCTTACACAGCTTTCTTAATACATACTCGGGATTCTTAAGAACTTCATTAGAGTCGATGACAACAGTCGGCTTGCCATGATCTTGCAAATATTGAAATATCCGATATTCTATCTCTATACCTATGTCAAGCAATGTAGGTTCTTCTATCACCTGAGCAAATGAAGCAATTAATTGCTTAGGATCTCTAATCAAAAAAACATTGTCCATCTCCAAGATAAATGACCAATCCAAATCATCTAAATGGTGTGCCATGTTCTTAATGAATAAAATTGGCCGCTCATATGATCCGCCGAATACCTTATCGATAACTTCTTGTGCATTTTGAGATTGAGAATCAAATATGTCTTCTCTTCCAGGGTGGATGATATCTTCATGCTTACTCAAGTACGTTGCATATAATGGCTCATCTACGATAGCAGTATCTTTTCTGTTGCCAAAACTATACATGAGAGCTGTAGATATATTTCGAGGTCCTGATATAAGATGTATTCGCTTCATATCTTATAACTATTCTTTGTCATCATAATCAGCCTGCACAAGATGCTCTCCTGGGTGCCAAAAATGATCCGCAAAATTCTGAATCCTATGATCCATTATAGTCAGTCCCTCTTGCTCTAACAGCTCTTGCATCATTGTCGGAGAGGGAAATTGGTTTCTGCCACTGAGTTCTCCCTTACGATTCACAACTCGATGTGCAGGAATGGTCATATGGCCACACTTATTTAATGCCCATCCGACCATTCTCGCTGATCCCAACGCTAAGAAATCTGCTATGGCGCCATAGTTAGTTACTTTGCCAAATGGGATGGCTTCTGTTACACGATAGACTTTCTGGAAGTATGAGTTATTCACAGTATTGTAATGCTAAGAAAAGTATAATTTTACAAAAAAATCAAATGATGTGGTCATCATTATTATAAATGAAAATTTTATTCTATCAATTCTTAGAGTATTGATAGTGTATTTCTTCAACTAAAAAAACAAAAACATTGCTCAAACATAAAGTAATTGCCCAAAATATTATCAATCTCACTGATGCCCGATACTTCGCAGCATGGGGTATCGACTATATGAGTTTTAACACCATTCCGGATTCTGATTACTATATATCAGAAGCGGAGATCAAAGAAATCAAAGATTGGGTAGAAGGTCCTAAATGCTTATTAGAGGCCAACGCTTTGGAATTTGACGAACTGGCGGAAGGATTTATTCTAAGTAATATCTATAGTTCATTACCGATAGTAAAGGAGACTTTTTTTAGAATCAGCTTTGAGGATATTTCTAAGGGGCTTCCTGCTGGAAAATATATCAGCCCTATCACGATGGCACAATTAGAAGTATTTTCGAAATTACAATTAGATCCAGAATGTGATTTCTATTTTGATATATCACAGATCGAGAATAACTCACTTTCGAGATTAGAAAATTTTGGCTTAGTTGTACAAGGCGGTGCCGAAGAAAAGGTAGGCCTTAAGACCTATGATGACTTAGATGAAATCTATGACTATCTGATGGATTAGATTTCTACAGACATTCTTCTAACTCATAAACTTTTAACCGTTAATCAATTTGTCTTTAAAATATATAATCATATCAAGTTGCATTCTCTTTGCGTCTATAGCATACTCTCAGATATGTGATGGCAACTTAGGTGATAATATTTTTACCGAGGGAGACTTCGGAAGTGGAGTAGATAATATTCTGGCAATAGATCCTAATATTGCTCCTGGATACATCTACACCACTGATCCACCACCTGATGACGGATTCTATACCATTACTAACGACATGACGGAATGGAACTTTGCTTTTGGGTGGTTAGAAATTCAGGATAATAGCGCTGACGAAGATGGTTATATGATGGTTGTTAATGCAAGTTTTACCGCTGGACTTTTCTATGATAAAATAATTACTGATCTATGTGAAAATACCCTTTATGTGTTCAGCGCAGATATATATAATTTAGTCAATCCAGGTACTGACATCATCAGACCCAATGTCTCTTTTCTCATTGATAATATAGAAGAATACAATACTGGAAATATAGAAGAAACAGCGGAATGGAATACCTATGGATTTACATTTACAACTTCACCTGGACAGACATCTATTAGATTGTCACTGAGAAATAATGCACCCGGCGGTATAGGCAATGATCTTGCCCTCGACAATATCACATTCAAAGCATGTGGACCAGAAGCCACAGTTTTTCCAGAAGAAGAAGAAACGATAGGATGTGCAGATGGATCGACCATAGAATTAAGTGCTAATATCATCGGCACACAATATGATACACCTGTCATCCAGTGGCAAAGCAGTACAGATGAAGGCATGACATGGACAGATATCACGGGAGAAACAGGATCTACCTATTCTCATATTAATCTAATGGATGGCATATACTACTACAGATATCTCATATCTAATAACATTGCTAATCTGCTAAACAGTAACTGCAGAGTAATTTCTAACCCAAAAATCATACGTGTCGTCCCTCTATTTTTTGAAATAACAGATTCCGTATGTAATGGTCTGACCATAGATATCGGTGGACAAGCTATCACAGACTCTGGCATCTACAAAGATACACTGACATCATCTAATGGATGTGATAGCATTGTGACTATAGACCTATTTTTTATTCCTGATCCTAGTATACAATTAGATATAAGCACCACTGACCCGAGCTGCTCTGACTTATCTGATGGGACCATAAGCATCGATGATATTTCTGAAGGACAACCACCTTATGAGGTGGATATTACTGATGCTGATTTCTTGACAGAATATATAGCAGAATTTATTGGAGAGGGCGATTATACCATTAGCGTAACCGACAAGTATGGATGCTCGACGGATATAATTGTTCAGCTTACTTCTCCTAATCCATTTACTATAGATATCGGCGAAGATTTAGAACTTGTATTAGGAGAGAACTCTACACTAGTCGCCGTGTCTGATCAAGAAATTACTAGCTATAACTGGTCAGCAGAATCTTATAATATCGAATGCAGTGATTGCGAAATTGTAGAGACAATAATACCTACAGATACTTACATCTATCTCATGGCAAGTTCCTCTAACGGATGTATGTACATAGATTCTTTATTTGCATCTGTCAGAAAGGATTACTTAATATACTTACCCAATATTATCAATACTTCTGATGGCAACATCAACAGTCAATTTTCTGTATTTACAAAAGAAGGAAATGCTAAACTGATACAAGGTCTCAGAATATATGACAGGTGGGGTAATTTAGTCTACGAGATACAAGATGCATTGCCTAATTCTGAAGATCTGGAATGGAATGGCACATACGACAATCAGATTCTTAACTCTGGTGTCTACAGCTATATCATCAGCATACAATTCGTAGATGATGAGGTCTTCACATATTCAGGTAGTATACTGCTTATACCTTAGTAGCGAAGATTCCTAATCTTAATTATTCTCAGTTTCTGGAGAAGCTTTTCCATACTCCATTGTCTGGTGATTGATCTTACCATTCTTATCTATTGTAATGAGAAAAATCTGATCATACTCATCATGAGATATTTCCTCATAGAAATCATTCTCAGATAGCAAATTCGCTAGTTTGGGAGTTGTATTAGAGTGACCTACCACGACAACATTATCTCCCATGTGACTATCCATTAATAGATTAGAGAATGTCCTCAGGTCAGAAGGATCATACTGTTGGACACTAATTTCTAAAGCTGCACTAAGAGGCTCAGCCGTCTGCCGTGTCCTATTGTAATCTGAACTGTAGATGGCATCTATAGAGATATTATCTAACAAATTAGATAAGTCATTAGCACGTACAGTACCTAATGGGGTCAGTCCAGGATCCTCACTGTCTGCTCTTTTCTCAGCATGTCTTACACATATGATTGCAGTTGATGACTGATTTACTATTTTCTTTATTTCATGATCGCTGTATCGTGGATCTATGGATGTCTTATCTCGCCGAGTGCCTTTGCAACTAATCAGACCTATGATGACCAAGAGTGTAAAGTAATATTTCATCTTTGTAATATTTGTAATTATTCCTAAAGTAAGATTAGATTATATTTGATATTAGATTGTCAGTAGCTACTTGAGTTTTACAATATCTAACTTAGATCAACAGAGTCAAACATGAAAATACAATATATAATCATCGCATCAGTAATATTATTATTGTCATCATGTACTGGTACTAAGAAGATTCCAAAAGAGTCCTCAAATCTTCTTGGCTTTAATATCAGTCAGAAAAAAATGATCATGGAGGAAGAGAGTTTTTCGCCCATGAGAGTCTTTAAGATTAACAACTATTCCGATTCCATATTACTCAGGACTAAATGCTCAGATGTACTTCCTAATCCTGATGATCCAATACTCAATACATTCGTCGATAGGTTATATGCAACAGTAAGAGATAGTATGTCGATGGGTGTGGGTATCGCAGCTCCTCAGGTCGGTATTCTTAAAAATATCATATGGGTGCAACGGTTTGACAAGGAAGATTATCCATTCGAAGTATATCTAAATCCTAAGATCGTCTCTTACTCTAAGCTTAAGCAAGATTGTCGAGAAGGGTGCCTCTCTATACCCGATCGTAGTGATACGACTAAGACCAGGTCATACGCCATCATGATAGAATATGATAAGATGGATCAGACACACCATACAGAAATGGTCGAAGACTTTACTGCTGTAATATTCCAGCATGAGATAGATCACTTAGACGGCATCTTATATCTCGACCACTTAGAGAAAGAGAGAAGAGCAGCTGATAGAAGAAAGTAAAGAAGTTTACAAAATAGACACTTCAGAAAATAAAATATACGCAGGCAACCTTTTGGGTAAAATTTTGCCATAGGTATATAACGACATTAGGATAGTCAATTTTGGAAAATATAAAGCATATCATAAAATTATGTATCAATGGGGACGACAAGGCCCAGAGGGCACTATATGATCAATATCGTGTAAGATGGCATATGCTGAGCATGAGATACGGAAAGAATAAGATGCAAGGTGAAGATATATTCCAAGAAGGCATGATACAGATATATAATGACCTCTGCCAATTCGACTCTAATAGGAGTAATTTCTCTACATGGTCATCGAGAATTATGATCCATACTGCTCTAAGATATCTTAAAAAGCATAATTGGGCTAACTCATTTTCTGATATAGAAGAGTCATATGACCTTTATGATTCTAACGAAAATATATTTGGACAAATCGCAATTAAGGAAATGACATTAATGCTGCAAAAACTTCCATTAGGATACAGACTTGTATTTAATCTATATGCCATAGAGGGTTACAGTCATAAAGAAATTGCTTCCCAACTTAATATAACAGTAGGCACATCAAAGTCCCAATTGTCTAAAGCTCGAAAACAATTAAGACATGTATTAGAATCACAACTAAATGTAAGTAAGCATGGATAAATTAGATAAATATTTCAAAGAACAGCTTACTGATTACAATCCTTCTGCAGATGAGTGGACCATTCCAGACGAACATCTCTATGATCAAGCGAAAGTATATTTCCCAAAGAAGAAAAAAAGATCATTCATATTCTGGATTCTTGGATTAGGATTATTATTCGGAGGTTTTTCTTTAGGAATTTATTTTAGTCTATATAAGACTGACAGTTTAGTTTCTGATAATACAGTTTCGCTTATAGATACACATCAATTAATTTCTACTCAAAGTAATGACGAAAAAATCAATGAGGAAATAATACAAAGTAAGTCGACAATAGACAATACAAAAGCGAAGCACCAGACAAAAGAAAGTTATGTTACATTAAAAAAAGAAAGTTCTACTTACAATAAATCGAGTGCTGTAAAAAATGAAACCCAAATATCTTCTGAAAATAAAATTACTTTAACTCAAAAAACTTCTGCACTAAATATAAAAACCAGTTTAAAAAATACTTCCGCTTACAATACTAAGAAGCAGGAAATAATAAAGTCAGAAAACTCAAACACAGTTCCGACTCTTAGCCAAGTCAATAGGATAGGTTTACTCTCTGGTAAAAACAGAATCGTAGAGTATCATCGAACTGCACCGATAATAAAATTAAGCAGTATCGAAGTCATTAAGAAAATACGTCCTTATTACAAAGAAGAATCTGGTGTTTCACATGTCTATTTCTTAGCGAATTTTTTAGATGAAATGGACTTGAGTGATGAAAGTGTCATGGAACTAACGAAATTCTCTGGAAAATTTAAAAACATCAATCTCAATTACTCTAAGTATATACATAATAGGTGGTCTATCTCCTCAGGCATTTATTTTACACAGGTTAATATTGACTTAAACTTCTCAGTTTTTGAAAGATTTACAACTGAAGATATCGACGCATTTATCAATGAAGAATTCGATGACATAACACCTCGTGCAAGTAATCAGAACAAATTGGTCAGCTTACTACCAGGAGCAAATGTAAATGAAGGAGATCTACTTAACTTAAGAGGCGATGTACAATTACAACTTCAAGCCATACAGATCCCAATACTTATAAACTATCATCTAAATAAAAAAAACCTTGAATATTTAATTGGGGGTGGCTTGGCACTTGATTATGTATTCGCTGATCAGAGTGCTATCGATTTAGAAATATATAAAGATAACGCAAGGATCAACGAACCTTTTGTACAAGAACGACAAAAAGAAAATTATCTATCCTATTCCATATACTTTAATACTGGCGTGAGATACCGGATCTCACCTAATATAAATGTAGGCTTCCAAGTTAAACTTAACCTTAACGAATTAATCTTTAGCGGTCTGGAGGCAGGCATCTATTACAGATGGAATAGAACCTATTAATTAACAGAAAATATATCATTACATATCTATGTGGAACTACCATAGACTGGTATTCCTATGGACTAAATTAAAATGTCTATGAAGAGTATTATAACTTTTATCCTATTACTAATCGTCACTATCGGACAGACACAGTCTCAAGAGAAGTACACTCTCAGTGGACACATACGAGATATGGCTTCTGGAGAGGAACTCATTAGCGCTAGTCTATATATCAAATCGCTATCTGTCGGTAACACCACCAATGTATATGGCTATTACTCACTTACATTACCAGCAGGCAATTACGAAGTCAGATACAGCTATATTGGTTACGAAACTATAATACTGACTATAGATTTGCAAGAAGATCTCAGAAATGATATCGAGCTACAAGCCAGTAGAACCACTATGGAAGAAATCGTTATAAGCGCCGAAGAAAAAGATGAGAATGTCGAAGCCGTCGAGATGAGTAAAATTAAAATAGATGTCGAAGCTGTAAAGAAAATGCCAGCTCTTTTTGGTGAAGTAGACATCATTAAAGCCATACAATTATTGCCAGGTGTCAAATCTATTGGAGAAGGAACTTCGGGGTTCTATGTAAGAGGTGGTAATGCTGATCAGAACCTTGTACTATTAGATGAAGCGCCAATCTATAATTCTTCTCACTTACTGGGTTTCTTCTCCTCATTTAATCCTGATGCCATTAAAGACATGCAACTATCAAAAGGGGCCATCTCATCTAGATATGGCGGCCGACTCAGTTCTGTTCTAGATATAAGAATGAAGGAAGGTAATAATAAAAGTTTTGGTGGATCAGCGGGTATAGGTACAATAATGTCTCGTCTTTCTATAGAAGCACCTATAGGTGATAAAGGATCTTTTATTGTATCAGGAAGACGATCATATCTAGACCTTGTTACTAAAGCTTACTTAGCTGCAAAAGGAAATAGTGATGATAATGATTTCACATTTTATTTCTATGATCTTAATGCTAAGGGTAACTACAAAATTTCAGAAAATGATAGAATATTTCTATCAGGATATTTTGGTAGAGATGTTATGGGAATAGAAGAAGAAGGGGTCAATATCGACTGGGGCAACAAAACGAGTACTGTCAGGTGGAACCATATCTTTTCTCCATCTCTATTTGCCAATCTAACATTCTATTCTTCTTCTTATGATTATGGTCTTAACTCGGATGATGGGATAACTGATGTAGACTGGCAATCAGACCTCAAAGAACTCAGTGCCAAATTAGACTTCACTTCATTTATTTCTCCGAAGCATACTTTACATTTTGGAGGTCAAAGCATAAGACATATTCTTGCTCCAGGTGATATCAAAGTTATAGAAGCAGACGGATTTAGTTCAGAATTTAGCGTGGAGGAAGCAAAGTCTTTGGAGAATGCAATATATATATCTGATGAATGGACAGTCAACAAAAAGTTAAAAATGGACTTAGGCCTGAGAGTTTCTTCTCTACATAATCTCGGTCCGCATACACATTACAACACTTCAGTAGATGATCCAGAAGTAACTGATACGACTTTATATAGTTCAAGGTTCTACGACAACCAATATAATGTAGAACCTAGAATAGGAATAAAATATGGAATGAAAAATAGTAGTATCAAGATGAGTTACAATCGGATGGCACAATACATACAGCAGGCTTCTAATGGTAACAGCGCTACCCCATTCGACATATGGTTCACTAGCTCGCCTAACGTTAAGCCACAGTTAGCTAACCAATTGGCTTTAGGTTATTTTCGGAATTTTAGAAACAATACAATCGAAGCTTCTGTAGAAGTATATTATAAAAAGTTTACTAACGCCATAGACTTTAAGGAAGGTGCTCAACTGTTACTCAATAAAAACTTAGAAGGTGAATTAAGATTTGGCGAAGCGAAAGCCTATGGCATTGAACTTCTACTCAAGAAAGATGTGGGGAGACTAACAGGATGGGTTGCTTACACATATTCTAAAATTGAAAAAAATATAGACGGTATCAATGAAGGAAGATGGTACAATGCTAAGTATGACAAACCACATGACTTCTCTGTAGTACTCTCATATGAGTTAAACAAAAGGATGTCTTTGTCATCTAATTTCGTCTATTCTTCAGGTAGCCCTGTGACTTTTCCTACTGGTCGTTATGAATATAACGGTGTGGTCGTACCCGTGTATTCTGATAGGAATGGAGAAAGATTACCTAACTATCACAGGATGGATCTATCGCTCAGCCTAAAGCCTAAGAAAAATGAAAGAAGAAATCTCAAATCTGAATGGGTATTCAGCATATACAATGTATACAATCGTAAGAACGCTTTCGCAATAAACTTTAAGCAAGATGAGGTAAATCCTAGACTGACTTATGCAGAAAAATCTTCTGTCTTTTCATTAGTGCCTTCGGTCACTTACAACATTAAATTCTAAAGCGTCAATGGCGCAATTATTTCGAAATCAAAAATTTAGAAAATGAAAAAAATACACTTAACTATATTTATAATAATGACTTTTTGCCTAACGAGCTGCTTTAAAGAAAGAATAGAACTTGACCTTAACGATCAAGAAAATCAAAAATTAGTTGTCGAAGCATGGATAAATAATCTCGACGAACAACAAGAAATAATCCTGAGTCTGACTTCTAATTATTTTGATTCATTTGAGCCTACATATGTAGACGATGCCATTGTGACTTTAAGTTATACGACTGAAGAATATACTTTACAACCTATAGGCTCAGGTGTCTATACCATGCCAGAAAACTGGAGAGCAGAAGAAAGTACCACCTATACCTTAGATATAGATTATAACAATACTCTATACACTTCCACTTCAGTTATGCGCATAATGCCTGATGCATATAATATAAGACAGGTGCAATACAATGATATAACCGACAGCATTGCTTTGTATGATATATATTTTGATTTCGTAGAGAATCCTGGCGAAGGAGATGGTTATTATGGAATAGATTATAAAAAAGGAAGTGCAGACGGTGATACCCTGACTAATGGAGAATACATCAATGACGACTTTATAGATGGAATAGAATTCAAAGATGCAACGGTTACTGACGAGGGCTATGAGATCGGAGATACGGTTGTGCTTGAATTATATTCCATAGGAATAGAAGCTACAAATTTCTTACTGGATATAGAGACAGAAGTTTTTAGAGAAGGGATATTTGCCCCTCCTCCTGTTAATGTTAGGTCTAATATTTCTAATGGTGCTGTCGGCTATTTTATAACATCCGGCGCTCAGAGATATGAGCTTATGATAGAATAATAAACTACAACTCTGATCGGAGTTTTAAGTACCAAATTTTACAAAAAAAACTACAAATGAAAACTAAAATACTTGCTTGTCTGATGTTAATAACTGCTATTTTTCTATGGTTTGCAATGAATAAAAATGCAATCCTTACTTCTATAAAATCTTATTTTTTAGTTAATAAACTACTATATCACCCATTTCATCAATTTAGGACATAAATTGAGAATAGAAACTAAGCGCAACTTCATGTTTAATAGAATTATAATTTCCATTTTTATTCTGATATTATCTTACACGATTGGCATATCCCAAGATAAGTGGGAGTTAGCGAAAGAGGAAAATAACATTAAGGTCTACACCCGTAAAATAGAGGGTGAAAAATTCAAAGAAATAAAAATAAATACTAAAGTCAAAAGTTCTCTTAATGCAATTATGGCTGCATTCGATGATACTGATGGGCATAAGGAATGGGTCTATAAGTCACCCGAATCTTACACAGTAGAAAAGATAGATGATACTACACTGATATATTATATCAAGTCTGACCTGCCATTTCCAGCACATGATAGAGATCTTGTTATTAAGTATTCTTGGAGTCAAGATCCAGATACTAAAATCATCCACACTCAATCAAAAGGTGTCATCGGTAAGGTCGAAGAATATGATTCCTCTATCAGAGTAACAGACTTTGTATCCACATATAAATTAGAACCGCGGAATGATGGCTGGGTAGACATAGAATATTATGCAAAAATGGACCCTGCGGGCAAGTTACCCGCATGGCTCGTTAATATGGCGGTGACTACTGGCCCTACGAAGACAATGCAGAAATTATTTCAGCTATTAGAATCAGGTCGCTATGATAATATTAATGTAGAAGGCATCAGCGAGTTACATTAAGTCAGCAATTGCTTGACCATAGTACTGATCGTCTTGCCGTCGGCTTGACCGGCCAGCTTAGCAGAAGCCATTCCCATTACTTTACCCATATCCTTCATACCAGAAGCTCCTGTCTGCGATATAATATCTGTAATAATAGGTCGCAACTCATCTTCTGATAACTGCTGAGGAAGGTATCTCTGCAATATTTCTATCTCTTCTCTTTCTGTGACCGCAAGATCCTCTCGACCCTGCTTCTCATATATGCCCAAAGATTCTTGCCTTTGTTTGACAAGCTTTTGTATAAGCTTAATCTCTCCAGCTTCATCGAGCTCATTTCCACTGCCATCTGTCTTAGTCAATATAATAGCTGCCTTTACTGCCCTTATGGATCTCAAAGCTGCCTGATCTTTAGCTTTCATTGCAGTCTTAAGGTCGTCAGTTATTCTTGTTTCTAAGCTCATAATTATTGCTTTTTTTGTTCTGCTAATTTAGTAAGAGTAACGAATTCTTCCACGCTTAGTTCTTCTGGTCTATGTTGTAATAATTCGTGATCTAAGTCGCCTACTATTGATCTGATTGTATTTCTCATTTTCTTTCTTCGCTGACCATAAGCCATTTTTACAATCTGTGAGAATAACTTCATGTCGCAGTCCAGTTCGTAATTATCTCTTCTGTGCAGCACTATGATAGAAGACTGTACCTTAGGAGGTGGAGAGAATGCTGATGGCGCAATATCAAATAATTTCTCTGCTCTGTAGTGAGCTTGTGCTCGAATACTGATGATACCATTAACTCGACCCTTAGGTCCAGCACAGATTCTATCAGCCACCTCTTTCTGGAACATGCCTACCATACAAGGTATCTTATCTCGATTCTCTATCAACTTAAATAATATCTGAGAAGAAATATTATATGGAAAATTACCGACAAGATTAAACTGTCCAGGATACACTTCTTCTACTGGCAAACGTAAAAAATCCTGCTGTATCACTGTAACCTCAGGGACAGACCTCGATAGAATAGCCACCATATCTCTATCAAACTCTACTGCTTTGAAAGAAGGAAAATGCTGCGACAACTCTTCCGTCAGTACTCCCTTACCTGGCCCCACTTCCAGCAGTGGCATAGAGGCATCACAGTGCTCCTTGATAGCCTCTATTATACTATAGACGACCGTCTGATCTGTGAGAAAATGTTGACCGAGTTGTTTCTTGGCTTTCAATAAATATGGACTTTAGAAATTAGTTTATCTTCGCAACACAATTGTAAAAATAAGATGGCAAAGAAAATAAAGATAGGCATAACAATCGGTGATATAAATGGAATAAGTCCAGAAGTAATCATAAAAGCACTCGCTCACCCGAGTATGACAGATTACATCACACCTATTATATATGGATCATCTAAGGCGATAGCTTACCATAAAAACATCGTCAAGGATGACAATTTTAACTTTGTCAGTGTCAAACATGCAGATAATACAGCTCATAATAAGATAAATGTATTTAATGTAGAGGATGCTCCAATCGAAATTACATTAGGAAAGCCAAATGAAGAAGCAGGAAAACTTGCGATGAAAGCCCTCGATCAAGCAGTAGAAGACAGCAAAGCAGGAAGAATAGATGCTCTGGTAACAGGACCGATCAATAAAGAAGCAATGAAAATGGCTGGATTCCAATATCCAGGACATACAGAATACCTCACGGATAGATTTGGTGCACCTGAGACAGTGATGACGATGGTTTCCGATGAGATTATAATATCTCTTGCCAGTAATCATGTAGCAGTGAGTGATATAAGTGCAACCCTCGATAAGAATAAAGTAATCCGAAAGCTTAAAATACTAACTAAGTCACTTAAGCAAGATTTTGGTATGGAAAAACCAGTCATCGGCGTACTGGGACTTAACCCTCATGCTGGAGATGGCGGAGTTATAGGTAATGAAGAAACAGACTTTATTAAGCCAGCTCTGATCGAAGCTAAGAATAACGGTGTATTAGCTGCTGGACCATATCCAGCGGATGGTTTCTTTGGTTCTGGAGATTTCCGCAAGGTAAATGCCGTATTAGCCATGTATCATGACCAAGGATTGATACCATTTAAGCTAATAACATTCGGTAATGGAGTGAATTTTACTGCAGGCCTACCTATTGTTAGGACTTCGCCAGATCATGGTACAGCTTATAACATCGCAGGTCAAAACATTGCAAGTGCTGAGTCTATGCGTAAAGCAATATTTACAGCTAAGGATTTGTATATGAATAGAAAGGAGTACTTGGAATCAGGGAAGGACCCTATAAAAAAAGCGCCAAAGCAAAAAGAAGAAATTCAAGATTAGGTTGAGATTTAGGTTCTATTCAAAAATCTTTTCCCAGATTGGTTTATTGATTATCATTCCTCAGGTTGCTTCGGCAGCTCAAATATAAATCATTTAATTACTTGGTGTAATTATTTTTAACTTTCTTAACTTTAGATACGGATTTTCTGCATAATCATAACTACTAAGATTATACTTCTCTATGTAGGAAATCAGCTTCTCTGAGTATCTGATATCTGTTGCATAACCAGATTTTTTTAATCCATATGCCCATCCCTTATAATCCTTTGTGTCTATATTAAATAGCTCTTGATAGTTATATGTATGCTTTAAGAAATTAGAGTGGTCTATATAAGAATCATGCACTGAATTGTAAGATCTGAAGCACGACTCTATGAGCTTACCCGCTGCATCTAAGTCATCATCTTCATGATAGTAGGTTGTGCCTTTCCAGTAACTTTTACATTTGATACCAAAGTGATTATTGGCTTTAGTTGCTAATGCACTTTTTCCGATGTTGGATTCATGTAGTGCTTGTGCTAAGGTGATGCTGGCTGGCACACCAGTTCTATACATCTCTATTATCGCTAATTCGCTATACTGGTCTATGTAATTATTAGCTTCTATATCTATATTATTGATATTAAGATAACTTATAATCGATAGCGCCAAGTAGGTTAATACTTTGCTCACTTCTCAGGTTGTTTAGTCTACTTACAGTATCCAAATCTTATGCCAAATATTAGACAAACATTTGGCGTTGTATATAATAACACTATGTATATGAATGAGAAACATATAATTCATTTATTTTATTTGTTTCTGATGCTTGGCGGCACTACTGCTTCTTGCTGTATTGCCGGATCTAGTATTACTAAATAGCTCACAATCTTTTATAATAGCTAAAAATTCAGCACCTGACCTGACCTCGAATCCAGAATCCAACTGTATATTATTGCCAGCATAATAGGATATGTCCTGACCGCTTATCACGATTGTATCAGAACCAAGCATTTGCTTAGCTCGATAGATGTTTTGGGATATACTTTTAATGTATAGGTTAGTATCGTCACAGGGTGGTAATGGACAATTCTCATCTACTATATTATTACAATTATTATCTATGTCATCACATAGTTCACTACTTCCCGGATTAATGTTTGGATTACTATCATTGCAATCTGTATTGGCTGTCACATAGCCACTTGGTAAGTTGCAGGCTTGTGTCGTATTATTAGGATTGCCATATCCATCTCCATCATTGTCTATGAAAAATGTAGTTAACGTTCCTTCATCAATATTTCCATCACAGTTATTGTCTACCCCATCACACACCTCAGTACCATTAGGAGATATGCCCGTATCTGTGTCATCGCAATCTGTATTGTCTGTTACGTAACCTTGAGGTGCAGTGCAGCCAGTTATTGTACTATTCGCATCTCCATATCCGTCATTGTCATTGTCTAAATAAAACGTAAGCAAAACACCTTCATCCATGACTCCGTCACAATTATTATCTAACCCATCACATATCTCTGGATTACCTGGAAAACGATCCGCATTATTATCATCACAATCCGTATTGTCCGCTACATATCCTTGAGGGGAACTGCAAGCTTCTGTAAATCGTCTAACATCTCCATACCCATCACCATCATTATCCAAGTAATAAGTAATCTGAACACCTTCATCAATACTTCCATTACAATTATTATCTATCCCATCGCATATCTCAGTGCTCCCAGGATAGATATCTGAATCTGTATCATCACAATCGGTGTTGTCTGTAACCCACCCTTCAGCTTGTGCACAACCTATATAAGATTCTCCTATATCTCCATACGTATCTTCATCGGCATCTCTATAATAAGTCACAGGTGTAGCACAAGGCTCCATCTCTAGTGTAACCAATCCATACTTAGTATCAGAAGCTAATATACATCCTGAACTCAAATATGGATAAGTACCCCAATTACCTTTATAGCCCGTATACACATTACCGTTATCGGTATAAAAATCATAGTACCCTACCAGTGTAGGTGATTCTGGATTGATTAGATCATATACTTTTATGCCATCTTCATAATAAGATATATATAAAGTATCTTCTTTTACAAAGGGGTTATGAGGTGTTACATTAGTCGCATTACTGGCCAGAGGATCTTTGAATGTATGTATAATTTGTATGTCATTAACTGGATGTCCTAAGTTAGCCAAATCTACTACAGCCATCGGTATCCCTCGTGGTACCTCTTCGGCATAATAGGCATATTTCCCTGTCGAATTGATCCAGCTACTGTGATTATAATTAGGAGAATCCATACTGCCGAGTAAACTAATATTATTAAGGTCTGCCATGTCCCAGACATAGAATCCAGTGTATCCATGGGAGCAGTAGGCCGTATCATTTTCCACGAAAACATCATGTACATATAAGTCTAAGGAAGTGTTACCTATCTCATCGTCAAATTCTACTTGTGCCAATAATGTCGGATCAGCAGGATTAGCTAAGTCTAATACAGTGAGCCCCTCTGCGGCACCATTCCCTCCAGCTGCATACAACTTAGCTTTGGCTGTGTCTATGTAGATATTATGTGCTTTTGTAAAAAACGATGTCGTAGTCAATACGTGAGAAACATTTCCATTAGGTAATGCAGACATATCGAATATGTGCAAACCCTCGCTACAACCATCGCAGACCGCATATAAATAATCTTGGTATACCTTGAAGTCTCTCCATACTTCTTTATAACCTGCATGGAAAGCATACTTTCGTTGAGGGTCATCACATGCCGTTACATCTACAACAATAACAGAATCTACACCTCCAATAATTGCGTACTCTGATCCATCAGAAGCAGTGTATCCCCATATGTCATTGTATCTTTGAGTTCCTAAGGCTGGCATATTAGGTGGACTATAGACGCCTACCTTTTTCATATTAAGAGAATCCTGAGAATGACCTACGACATAGAAACTGATAATAAGTACTGAGGCATGAATTATCCTTATCATATAATTTAGATGTAAATTGGGTAATAAATAAAGTTATTAAAAATTAAGGTATCAAAGCTCAATTACAAAAAGCAAAAAAGCATCTTAGTCGAGATAATGTCCTTAAGGATATAATAGCACGATTAGACATTCTAACTATTCCTGGTGCTGGCAATGTATATAATGAACTTGTCAAAAATATTGTCTATCAGCAAATCTCATATAAAGCGGCCGACAAAATATATGAGCGGTTCCATACTCTGCTCGGAGGTACTCGATATAGCCCACAGGATATATTAAGTAGAAGTCATTCTGAAATCAAAAGTGTCGGCTTATCTAACCGCAAAGCAAATTATGTGTTCAATATCAGCGAATTCTTCATCGAGAACAAACTGATGAATCAGTTATGGGAAGAATTATCAGATAATGAAATCATAGAATTACTAACTCAGATCAAAGGTGTAGGCACATGGACTGCAGAAATGATTCTCATTTTCGAATTATGTCGTCCTGACGTAATACCTGTCAAAGACTTAGCCATACAACTCGCTATGAAAGAACTATATGGTATCAAATCAGAAAAGAAAGCTCTAATCAACGACATGTACAAAATAGCAGAAGCATGGAAACCATATAGTACATATGCTAGCTTATATTTGTGGTCATGGTGCAGAGAGCAAGCTCAACTGAAGAAAAAATCCGGACCGTCCAAGAAAGACTGATAGGCAGATATGACAGTGGACATCGAGGACCACTATTCATATGTATAGGCGCTATGCATGGTAACGAACCAGCAGGTGTCAGAGCAATAGAGTTAGCACTTAAGATGTTAGATGTAGAGCATATCAAAAATCCAGAATTTACATATAAAGGAAGATTTACTGGTATCATCGGGAATCTTAAAGCTTTCAATGTTGACAAGCGTTTTATGGTTAAAGATCTCAATCGACAATTTTTTAAAGAAAATATAGATAGAATCAGGGGCTCTGATACATTAGATCCTGAGGACTTAGAACTGCTTGATTTGTTAGCATTTATAGAAGCTGAGATTGCAGAATATAATCCTGACAAATTAATCATACTTGACCTACATACCACTTCTTCATTCGGAGGAATATTCACCATATGTCAAGATGACCCTAAGCTAATAGAAACCGCCAAAGGATTACATGCTCCCATTGTCCTCGGTATCACTGAAGGACTAATAGGAACAACTTTGCATTATTTTACGTCAGAAAACATGAATGTAGATACGACGGCTATTACCTTTGAGTCAGGACAGCATGTCGAGGACAAATCCGTCAATCGAGCCATTGCAGGCATCATATGTATGATGAGAGAATTAGGTGCAGTCAAGCCCGAAGATGTAGAAAACTACCATGAGCAAATCCTTATCTCATACTCCAAAGACTTACCTCAACTCACAAAATTATCAGAACACTATCCTATCGCAGACGGTGATCATTACGTCATGATACCTGGGTATAAAAATTTTCAAAATATTAATCAAGGAGAGCTATTAGCACACAATAACGGCATGGAAGTACGAGCTGCCACATCTGGACTTATGCTTATGCCATTATACCAAAGCCAAGGAGAAGATGGTTACTTCATCGTAAACGAAATAAAAACAACATGATAACAGAATCAAATATAGAAGCTTACATACTGTCATTAGATAACGAGATAGATGATCGATTCCTACAAGAGGAAGAGTTGCTCGCCTATCTGACCTCAGATAATATAGAGGCATTAAGTGAGGAGGAAAAAAAGATTTTATTCTTTTGTTGTGAGGTCATATTCCATTCTTATAAAAGTAAGCATGGCGAGTTTCCAGAATTTGATCCGATGTATTTTCAAGAATGCGAAGAAAACAATTGGACCATCAGAGAATCCTTTGATTCATGGAAGGAATGCTTAGATAGTTATTTTGATAATTATGCTGAAGAAGACCTTTTGGCTTTTGTGGAAGATACCCTTGCAGAGGAATCAGAAGAGCAAAGCATGACCAATATCGGTAAAGAAATAATTATGGTGGTCTGTAAGTCCTACATAGATTCTATAAGGACCTCGACGACAGAATAGCTATATTCTGTTATCGCATACTAATTCTTATCGGGAGCAACTTGCTCATCGATCAGAGCAGTCCATATAGTCAGTTGCCCTCTATCTAATTGAGTCCATATAGGTCTAACTCTACCATTGTGTGCACTGATATCATTATAATCTCCGAAAAATAAAAGCTCTGATGGAACAAAGCTTTTGCTATTAATTTTTTGATTGGTAAAAGTATGGCCTCCATCTGTAGATCTGGCTAAGTATACATCCGTTTTATCACCTACTTGATCCCTTCTATCATAGAAGACGATATAGATGTATCCAGTTGATTGATCTATCGCCATCCAAGTTAAAAACTGTTGCTTTCCGGCCGGGTCATTATTTACTCTTATGGGCTCAGTCCAGGTATCTCCTTCGTCCTGTGAGTGTGCTATCCATATATCGGTATCATCTACACCATTACGCTGATCACTCCAGTTAATATATATATTTCCTCTATGCGGACTATCTGATCTATCTACTCCAGTGATCGGCATACCGTTACATCTACTGAGCCCTGATATGGGATAATCCCATCCTTCCGGCTGGTCAGCTACTTCTATATCTTTAGACAACCAAGTCTCTCCCTTATCTATGGATCTATCAAAATATATCTTCTCATCATAAGACCATGCCACATATAATTGTCCCTCAGGACCGACACTCGGCACAGCACCTTCTGTCGTCTGATCACTGTCTATGCAGTCTCCTTCTTTCTCGCTGATGACATATGGATAAGTCCATGACTGGCCCTTATCTACGGATTTAGAAAACAATATCCTAGACTTATGCTCAGGCTTCTTACTTCCATATAGGTCGAATTCTGTCCAAGTGATATAGACAGTGTTACTCTCAGGATCTATGCTGAGCCATTGCTTATCCTGATCCTTAGGTGACCGTGGCAATGTGAAAGTCCCTCCATTCCACGTCTGTCCATCATCTATAGATTTCTGTATGACTATCCGATCCAGAAATGCTGTATCTACAAATGGCTTACCATCTGGATTAGACAAATGTGCATAGTAGAAATTCCCTTCATAATCTGATCTGACGACAGGATCTCCGTAGACTCCGTATTCTGATCGCATCTTATCCTTAGACCATGATACTCCACCATCTACAGACCTGTACACATTATCTAATATAGAACCGGCAATTATTAGGTCTGGATTCTTCTTACTTATACTGATCGTCGGCTCACAAGGGCCTAAGAACTTACCCTTATCGATTTGTACGGCTATGCCTGGCATCAGTGGCTGTGGTGCTTGTATGGTCTGGACTATCTGATTGTTGCAGGCTGAGTAGACAGCTATAATGACAATTAGGGTAAGTGTACTTCTGATCATTATGCAAAATCGGAATTATCGTAATTAGAGTGTATATAAATTATAGAATAAATTATGTCATAATAACCCTTCTTAATTGTTAAAGTAAAAAGCCTCGGTTTATCACCAAGGCTTTTATAGTTACAAGCATTCCAATTAAAATGGAAATTTACTCAAACTCAAAGCAATCATTATTGCTGTGGTTTTTAAAAAACTCAAATTATTCTTCTACTACTCAATAATAATCATGTGCTGAGTAGCTGTATTATTTGCTGTCTGTAGTGTATAGTATACCAATCCTGTTGTATTGATATCCTTTCTACCAACTT
>Ga0209185_1000442_pt1 | contig 49156 bp, 38 predicted proteins | sample SidtaG_2_FD_187425 | JGI IMG/M metagenome (GOLD analysis project Ga0209185, IMG submission 187425) | Marine algal microbial communities from Sidmouth, United Kingdom - Sidmouth_Asex2 metaG (SPAdes) (version 2) | ecosystem: Host-associated > Algae > Red algae > Unclassified | place: Sidmouth... | reverse complement strand
TGCCCCATTATGCTTGTTCTTTTCCCTTCTAAAAAACACAAAAAATAGTTCCGTAGCTATGGCTATGCAACGATTTTTTGAATTCTTTAGAAGAAAAAATTACGGCGCATTATGGAACAATTTATTGAAACCCTGTTCCTAAGTATCAGGAACAAAATAAATGTATATCCTCGACTTGTTCTTTTTCCTTTATACTTCACCAAATTCTCCTTAAATACAGTGAGTATTCGCATCAAATTTAGCTCTTGTAAAGAAAAAATAACGGCGTGAAGATGTAACGTTTATTATCTTTTCATCCCTTTGCGGTGTTAGTACAGTATCTTCTATTTTTGGAATTTATATTATGATTAGTTTTTTTGTAGATACTGCATTTTCTGTTTTTATGTGTAAGTAATAAGTTCCGCTTGCCAACTCTGATACAGAGAGATTAAATGATTGTGTATTGCTATAAGAATTTCGAGTGATAAGATTGCCAAATGAACCATAAATGGTTGCGGAAATTTGTTGAGCAGTTTTGGGTAATGTTATTTGTGTAAAGTCCTTTGCAGGATTGGGTGCTATTGTAAAGTTATTCTCTACGATAGAAGTTTCTTCGGTACTTGTCATAACAGAGGAGATATCGAATTTGTACATTGATCTTCCGTAAGTAGCCGCATATAATGTATTGTTTTCATCAATGATGTGCAAGTCCGTTACGATGATAGAAGGTAGGTTTGTGCCAAATGGTTGCCATGTATTGCCTTCGTTTTGAGATAAGAATATTCCTACATCTGTTCCAATCATAAGTTTTCCCTCTAAATCCTTAACTATGTCATTGATAGGAATATCTGGTAGAGTAGCACCTATAGCGGTCCAATTTTGACCTCGGTCATTACTCACATATACATTACCATTATCTTCCCCGTATCTGTAACCGGATAAAGTAACATAGACTTTATCGGAGTTTTCTCGGTCTGCGTATACTTTTGTCACCCAACGGACGGGAAGGTCGTTAGATATTTTAGTCCAGTCAGTTCCACCATTTTCGGTGACCCATATATTACCGTCATCTAAGCCGGCATAGATGAGATCGCTGTCTAAGCTAGATACATCTATAGTTGTCAGCGTCCCGAATACTTTGGAACTCGGTCCGGGACCATTGCTTAAGTCTGGACTTATGACATTCCAAGAATCGGCTCCGTTCGTGGTCTTATATACTTTATTTGACCCATAATATAGCGTTTCAGTGTCATTAGGGTCGAAGGTAACGGGTGTATCCCAGTTATTTCTTTCATCTGCTCCTATACTTGGAGTTACTTCTACGTATCCTACATATCCTTGCTTATATAATTGACCTGACTGTGTAGAGCTGTACCAAAAGTAGCCGTCAGTCGTTGCAGCTAGGGGCTGCATACCATCGCCTTCATTTACTTTCTCCCAATCATCTATACCATCGGTTGTTGTGGATCTCCAAGAGCCATTGTCTTGCGCGCCACCATATATTATGTTATTGTTGTTGCCGTTTACATATAACCGATAGAACTGGGTAATAGGTAGATTATTAATTTTGGTGGATGTGGCTCCACCGTCGTTGCTTTTATATAAGCCTCCATCGTTGCCTATTATTAATTTATTGGGTGTCATGGGGTCAAAAGAAAATGATTGTTGATCAAAATGAACACCAACGAAAACATGTGTCCAAGATTGTCCACCATCAGTGGTTTTGTAGGCTTGAAATCCCATGTTATATACGGTATTTTCATCGGTAGGATGGACATAAATATCGCCAAAGTAATCGTTGAAACCTACACTTGGCAATTGTTCGGAGTTTCTTTCCTCCCAGCTATCACCACCATCGTTACTGTAATAAAATCCTTCGATATTTCCGGCTGCATTTATGTAAAGCGAATAAATAACATTGGGATTAGAGGGTGCAATTTCTACTTTGATCTTAGATATAGTATTGGAGGTAGATAATCCGTTTTCCAATTCTTCCCAAGTATCTCCGCCATCTAAAGAACGATAAAGTCCGGAGTTTGGTCCTCCATAGACAGAGAGATTTTCTGTAAATTCTCTTTCCCACATAGAAGCATATATGATGTTGCTATTGCTTGGGTGCAAAGCTATATCAATTCCTCCTGTATAATCATCAATATAGAGAACTTTAGTCCAGTTGTCTCCTCCGTCCTTTGACCTATAAATGCCTCTATCTTCTGAGGATCTGTATATCGGTCCCATGGCAGCTACAAATATAATATCATCATTATTTGGGTCAAGTTTGACTTTGCCCACCGTTGCGGCGTTAGACAATCCTTTTGACTCCCAGGTTATTCCACCATCTTCTGATTTAAAGACGCCATCGCCGGCGTGGGCTCGATATGCGTCGGCTTCGCCTGTTCCTACCCATACAAGGTCAGTATTATTTTTTGAGATTTCTATATCTCCTATAGCCAATACACTTTGCTCATCAAATATAGGTTGCCAAGAGACACCACTATCTTCGGTCTTAAATACTCCGCCAGATGCAGCTCCTACATAGTAGGTGTTTGGTTGGTCAATGGGTATCTCTAGATCGGCTATTCGTCCTCCGGCATTAGTGGGTCCGATCATATCGCCAATATCAGTTATGCCGAGTTTGGCGAAGTTCTGATTTTTTTCATAGTAGTCCTTTTTCCAAGATATAGCTTCTTGGCGAGCAGTTTCCTTTATTTTTCCTTTTGGAAATGCCCTTTGCAGAAACATATAGTCTGTGGGAGTTTCTCGTGCTTTGGTCGTTGACCTTGTTGTAGTCTCGGGGGCGTTGCTGCAAGAGCTAAGGAGTGACAATATTACTATAGTAAGTAATATTAAATTTCTACTATTATTTAACATAATTAATTTTCATAATTCGATGAATTAAAAATAACTAAACCTGACGCATATCCGATAAGTGAAAGAAATTAAATAAGATGTCCCATAATACGAAGTATTTTTTTTGTCTAAGGATTTTTTGAAAGCCGCACATAGCCTTAGCTACAGCCTGTCCCAAACCCCGATTGGGATAAGGATTTCAAAGGATTCTTAGACGGAAAAAGACGAGTATAATGGCACATGTTATTTATTTTCTTTCACTAAACTTATTTAAGTGGTTAAGTATAAATAATCGACATCATTAAGACAATGTATTATGGTGTCGATTATTTGTGCTTAACCACTTATCTTGCGTACCTATGTGAAATTTTAGAATTATTTTTTTTCTTTAATGACACAAAAAGCGCAGTCATAGCCTTAGTTATTCCGATAACTATCACAAAGTATTTTTAACGAAATCAAAGGAACTAAGGGATGAAAAAACAATAAACATTACATCTTGACTTGTTCTCGTTACTTATTATAACTATTCCGAATAATATCGCGTGCCAACTTTTCGCTTGCGGTCAGCGTATATTTTCCGCGAGTTTTTTTATACGGGTTCGGCATTGGAATCGACTTTTCGTCAATTTTATTAAAAATAGCAGGGTGTACGTAGTAGCTACGGCATACCGTAGGCGTATTGCCCAATTCGGTCGCCACCATTTTGATTACGATATTACTAAACTTTTTACGACTTCCTTTTTTCTGGTCTTTGATCGCTTCGGAGTAACATTCAATAGCCAATCGATTTGCTGCCCAGGTTCTAAAATCCTTACTCGAAAAATCGGAACCCATAAAACGCTGAATGTATGTATTGACATCATCGCTATCAATATCTTGGAACTTACCTGAGCTGTCCTTATACCTAAAAATCTCATAGCCCGGCAGTCCGGCAACCTCCATGATAAAGGGAATTAATTCTTCATCATCAATATGCACCTCCCTATCTTTATTACTCTTTCCTTTAAAAGTAAACAAAAGTTCCTCTTCTTCAAGTGCCAAATGTCTTCTTCTGAGGGTAGTGAGTCCGTATGTGCCGTTCTTTTTTAAATATTCCCTATTTCCAATACGAATACCATACTCATCCAAAATCAGGATAATAAGTGCCAGTAATTTTTTCTTATTCCAAGTTTTACCTTTTAAATCAGTATGCGCTTTTTTCCTAATCTTTGGTAATACCTCAGAAAAATCAACCATCTTTCGATGCTTTTCTTCTTGCTTTAGCCTCTCATAAACGGAGTGATAAATGTATTGTTTTCTTCCTTTGGCATCGCGACCAATCGCCTGAATATGTCCATCATCGAAGCGACAAATTAACACATCTGACCACATGGGTGGGATGACCAATTTCCGCAGTCTTTTCAAGGTTGGTTTGTCGGTAACTTTGCTACCATCTTCATCATAAAACGCAAAGCCTTTTCCCGACTTTCGTCGCGAAATACCCAAGGCGGAATCATCTATTTCTCTTACTTTATTCATTTATCTATTGATAAGTATCAGGAGTTAAATAAATGTACATTCTTCACGTCGTTACTTTTTCTTTAGACGAACCAAATTTGACGCGAATACTCACTGTATTTAAGGAAAATTTGGTGAAGTAAGTAGTGGGACAAAAATAGGCTTACAATTTTGACGTGGTTATTTTTTCGATATTTTTTCTTACAAAAACCGCACATAGCCTACGCTACAGCCTGTCCCGAACCCCGATTCGGGATAAGGATTTTTGTAGGGAAAAATAGCGGAAAAAGAAACCGTCAAAAAGTAAGGATATTTTTGTCTCATTACTTATAAAGGAAAAAGAACAAGCATAATGGGGCAAGTTATTTATTTTCTTTCACTTAGGGCGTGTCCCCCTCCTTATCAGTCGGGGGTCGGGCTATCCGGCACTCTCTCCATTCCGCTATCGCTACATTACGTTCAAACAACACCTCCTATCCCTCACGCAAAAAAAACAAACGAACAAACGAAAACGAATAATCACTACATCTATCAAAGAACCAAAAACTACTAACGAAAGCCAAAATAAGTCATATATTCAAATTATCCAAACGACAGTTAATTTTTCATAAATAAGTAGTGGGACAAAAATAGGCTTACAATTTTGACGTGATTATTTTTTCGATATTTTTTCTTACAAAAACCGCACATAGCCTACGCTACAGCCTGTCCCGTACTTGATTCGGGATAAGGATTTTTGTAGGGAAAAATAGCGGAAAAAGAAACCGTCAAAAAGTAAGGATATTTTTGTCCCACTACTTACTTCCAATTTTTATACACTTTGATTCATCTACTCATCATCGCATTAAAATCCTTCATTCAAAATCGGCATACAACAAATACTTCGCACGAATCGCTTTAAATTCATCCAAACCTGGCTGCCACGTTGCCCGAATTTCATCCGCACTCATGCCAGCTTTAATTTGCTGTTGCATCGTCTCATTTCCAGCTAATAAATTAAAGAAATTATTTGCATTAAAAAAGCTATCTTTATCCGAAAAAGCGGCGTACATATCTATTAGATAATTGAGTTGCAGACGATTTGTTTTCTGTAGAGATTCGGTATTTAATTTACTTAGATTCAAACCATTACATACTTTATTTTCATGTTTGGGATATTTCGCGCCGGGCATAGCCACGGGCGTGAATTGATAATCGCCCACCGTATTATCAGGATGCCCGATGACTTGAAATTGAGTCGTCGTACCGCGCCCGACGCTAAAGCTCGTTCCCTCGAAAAAACAAAGTGAAGGGTAGAGGTAAATCGACCTGGCATTGGGCAGATTAGGAGAAGGTTTTACGGGGAGTTGATAGGGCGTGTTATGGTCATAATTTTTACACAAAATATACGATAAATTGCATTGCACACCGCCTTTGAGCCAGCCTTCGCCATTGACCATACGGGCATATTCGGCTACGGTCATACCATGCACCACAGGCACGCGATGCAAGCCCACAAACGAACTTTGCGCCGACTCCAAAACAGCTCCGTCTATGTAATGCCCATTTGGGTTCGGACGGTCAAGCACCATGACGGGAATCCCTGCCTCCGCACAAGCCTCCATCACGTAACTCATCGTAGAAATATAGGTATAAAATCGAGACCCAACATCTTGAATATCAAAGACTACGAGTTCTATGCCTTGCAACATTTCGGGTGATGGCTTTTTGTTTTTTCCGTAGAGCGAAACGATAGGCAAACCGGTCTGCATATCGCGTCCGTCAGCGACTTGTTCGCCAGCATCGGCAGTGCCTCGAAAGCCGTGTTCGGGCGCGAATATTTTTTGCAAACTGACCCCAAGCGATAGTAAGGTATCGACCAAATGCGTTTTCCCGACAAGCGAAGTTTGATTGACGACAAGGGCAGTTTTTCGCTCGCCAATCAAGGGGAAGTATTCGCTGATTTGGTCGGCAGCAGTGAGTAGGGGAGTGACTTCGTTTTGCTCAAATTGAGGCTTGGGAATAGTGTCTGGCGTCGGGGTGTTTTTGCAGCCTGCGGCAAGGTTGAGCAGGGCGCAGATTAGAATGGTGATGTGTATGGTCTTTATCATTGATTGTCGAATTTTGGTGATATTCGAGTAAAAACATGTTTAATTTCTTTCACTTAGTAACGATAAAATAATAAGTTCAAGATTTCGACGAGGTTATTTTGTGCTTAGTTTTTCTCTTGAAGACAGGCGTTTATCTGGATAAATAACTGTTTTCAAGGGAAAAAATAAGCGCAAAAGAAACCGTCCAAATCGGGAAGTTATTGTTTTATCTTCCCTTATCTGTTTAATCCGTTAAAATAATAGTGTTTTAAAAAGTGTGTCACGCAGAGGGCGCAAAGTTCGCAGAAGTCTGATAATAAACTCTGTGCAAACTCTGTTTTCTCTCCGTGACACAAAAAATTGAACAGTTCCGTTAAATCCGTGCCTTATTTCACGCTTTAATTCCGAAATCTTATAGCTGCTCCAAAGCCAATTTGATATTCGTCTCAATTCGCTGCATAACTTTTTCGCTATCCGCCTTTTCAAATGATTCGCCTGTGATTTTTTCGTATAATTCGATGTAGCGGTCGGTCACGCTATTCACAAAATCATCGGGCATTGTGGGCATCGTTTGTCCTTCTTTCCCTTGAAAACCCTTTGCCATCAGCCATTCACGTACAAATTCTTTGGACAATTGCTTTTGCTTTTCGCCTGCGGCTTGTCGTGCATCGTAGCCGTCAAGATAAAAATACCGCGAGCTATCTGGCGTGTGTATTTCGTCAATCAAATAAATTTTATCGCCTACTTTTCCAAACTCATATTTGGTATCAACGAGTATCAAACCGCGTTCGGCAGCCATCTCTGTACCGCGTTGGAATAAAGCTCTGGTGTAATCTTCAAGTTGTCCATAATCCTCATAGCCCACGAGGTTTCCTGCCAAAATTTCTTCGCGAGAGATGTCCTCGTCATGTCCTTCCATCGCCTTCGTTGTGGGCGTGAGAATGGGTTCGGGAAAACGGTCATTTTCCTTCATACCTTCCGGCAAAGATACGCCACATAAGGTGCGTTTGCCTGCCTTATACGTGCGCCACGCATGACCCGTGAGGTAGCCGCGAATGACCATTTCGACCATAAAAGGTTCGCAATTGAAGCCTATCGTCACATTCGGGTCGGGTACGGAAAGCACCCAATTTGGTACGATGTCGCTCGTTGCTTTCAGGAACTTCGCAGCGATTTGATTCAGCACCTGCCCCTTGTACGGAATAGCGCGCGGCAGCACATGGTCAAACGCCGAAATACGGTCGCTCACGACCATAACTAAATGTTGACCAACGGAATATACATCACGTACTTTTCCTTTATAAAATTTGGTTTGTCCTTTTAGTTGGAAATTGGTTTGTTGGATAGATTGATTTTCTATTGACATTTTTATGTTCAAATTTTTATGTTGTAAATAGTTGTGTGTTGTTTTTATTTGCCCAATTTTTCAAGGATTTATGTAGTTTAGTTTCTCGGAAACAAGCATTCGTAAATGCTGCCCTGAATACTCGCGCAACATTGCTGTCACTAAGTCCTTTATTTCCTTTACTTCTAAAATATTTGGTGAAAACGATAAGGGCATCATGTCCGTTTGTGAGGTGAAAAAGGTCGGGATTTAGTTGGGTTAATTCATGTATTTTTTCGTAAATCAGAATTTCATCTCTCGTGATTGCATCCTTGGATCTAGCTAAGACGCGAGATAAATATTCATTGAAATTAAGGCGAAAATTAGAAATGGAAATCAAGTCTTGGAAGCCCACTTTTTTGAAGGTTAGCCAGAGATTTTCGCGTTCATTGAGCCATTTCAAATAACTGATTTGTTCGATGGTTTCCAAAATATTGTCGCAAAATGTATGGTGATTATTTTTATGAACGTCGGTATATTCAAACAAAATCGTATGCAGCACGTCGTCCTGTGCCAACATCGTCATTTCAATATCATGGAAATCTGTCAGAAAGACATTAAATTTATCCTCATTCGTTTCCTCTAAATGGCTAAAATCAGCATCTAAAATCCCCACAATTAGCGTGTGTTCTTGTAGTAATTCGGTCACACATTCTTCTACTTTGAATTTACCGCCGGGTATGTATTCGACCTTGCATTTTTCCGAATCGAACAATTTTCTAAACAGCCGAATGTCGCTGTCGCCTTCTACCAATACAAAGTTAATTCCTTGATTATTAGGGTGTTCAATATCGAACCGTAATTGATTGAGCTTCTGTTGGTAAGTAATATTTTTAGGTATCATCAAATGGTTTTTGCTAAACTATATACTAAATCCCATCTGTCATTCACTATCGCGGGGGCGTGCGTAGCAATCATAACTTGGAAGTTTTGGAGTTCAATAATTTTCATTAAATCCTTTACAAATTCTTTTTGCCACGTGATGTGGAGCGAGATTTCTGGCTCGTCAATTAGGACTAAGGTATTTGGTGTGGTGTTGAATATTAATTCGTATAATAAAATGACTTGATGTCGTTCACCCGATGATAACTCGTTCATTTTCAAATTTTTACCTTTTGAAGTCTCAAAATAAAATCCTTTTTCGCTATTGACTTTTATTATTTTAAACGTAAAACGACGTTTGTTGAGAATCTCTGTAAACAGGTCAAGTTTTGCTAATAACTCATCAAAAACAGATAGTTTTTTCTCTAAATCGTTTAAATAGACTAACAAGGCTTTGGCGTCCTCTTCGCTATATTCAAGTGTAGCTTGTTTTTCATATAAGCCGTATTTGATGAGTTTGTTTTGTTTTTCTCTTAAACTGGTAAATCGCTTATCGTACTCCTCTTTTGTGATTTTTCTTTTTTCGGAAATTAAGCGAGTGGGATAGCTATTATCAAGACTTTGTGATTTATTATGATATTGTTTTAGGAAATCGGCAGAAATTTCGCGTAATTTTTTTGAATGAAATTCTATAGTATCTTCGGCTTTCTCTATATATTCAGGATCGTTATCAGTATGAAAATTATGAGTAATTGTTTTTATCTGTGAACGCTGTTCTTTTATAAGATAAATATTAATGCAATTTGCAATATCCTTTTCTTTATCTGAAAAGTCATAATTTCCATTCTTTATTGTGGGTGGGCTATCAATTAGTTTTCCATTAGTATCATAAAATGTAAATGATAGACTATGCTTCCCTAATACCTTTTTAACCAAAATTGTAGTATTATCGCTTAGTGAGATTGAGATTTTATCGAATATAAGTTTTTCCAAAAAATAAAAAGGCGGATCTAAAAAATCTTCGAATGGGTGTGGGTAACCGGGATAATCCTCATCGTAATCATACTCCCATTCAGATTCAAACAAACTATACAAAATATTCAAAATCGTAGTCTTTCCAAACCCATTCGGACCGGTTATAATCAACACATTCTCCCCATCTGCAAACTCAATATCGTAATCAAAAATCTCAAACAACTTTTCAATCTTGACGGATTTAATCGTCACAGCCGTTTGAGTTTTCTGTTTTGTTATCGTCTGAATTGCGCTCATGATTATTGTTTTTTCTTGAAAATGATAGTACAAAAGTACGGTTTTTAACCCGATAATTCAACCATATAACAATAAGCAATTCACCAAAGTTTCACTTACCTTTGCCCCCATGACCGACCACCTCCAACCCATCATTTTTATGCTCATTGCCGCCTTATGCTTCACGGTGATGAATATGATTGCCCTTGATGTCAATCATTTACCTGCCTTTGAAGTCATGTTTTTCAGGGCGATAGGCTCGGTGGTATGCGCAACGATAGTTTTGAAAAAACAGCGTATTCCCATGCTTGGTAATAATCGCAAACTACTGATGTTGAGAGCATTGACGGGGATGACTTCGATGGTTTTGTATTTTAAAGCTATTCAAATCATGCCCGTTGGGACGGCGGCGGCTTTGCGGTATTTATCGCCCTTTTTTGCGGCTGCTTTGGCGGTGATTTTTCTTGGAGAAAAGGTAAAAAAAATGCAATGGGCATTTTTTGTGCTGGCTTTTTTAGGTATCATTTTGCTCAAAGGTTTTGACCATAGACTCTCGCTTTTCGGACTGACAATCATCCTGATTTCTGCCTTTTTTAGCGGTGTTGTGTATGCTGTTATTCGTAAAATCGGTAACTCGGAACACCCTGTCGTTGTGGTCAATTATTTCCTCACTGTATGCATGGTCGTTGGGGGTGTGGTTTCCCTTTTCAATTGGGTGCAACCTATTGGTATTGAGTGGATTTTGCTGCTGAGTATGGGCTTGATTGGCTACGTAGCACAGCTATTTATGACCAAAGCCATGCAAAGGGCAGAAACGAGTTTGATAGTGCCGTTTAAGTATGTGGAAGTGATTTTTACGATATTATTTGCATGGATTATTTTCGGAGAAAATCAATCGTGGATGTCGCTCGTGGGAATATTGGTGATTGTACTGGCTTTGATTGGAAATGTGATGGTGAAATCAACGTAAGGGAAGAGGAAGAAAATAATCTACCCGAAATGAAGAAGTTATTTTTTTTATATGTTTGGCTAAATTTGACGCACATAGCCGAGCTACGTAAGTGAAATTTAGTGAAACATATGAGAAAAAGAACGATTCAGGTGGGTAGATTATTTTTTTCGTCTTCCCTAACACAGACATTCCTATCTGTCTCGTTCGGCACAGACAGGAATGTCTGCGTTACGTTTTTAAACTTATTTGTACTATTTTCGCATAAAAATATATCATGCTTCGCAAAATTCTCTCTTTCTTTGGCATCCTCATAGGTACAATTTTGTTGGCTTTGGTCGTCATTGCGGCTTTTTTTGAAGACCAAGTGGGCGAACTCTTCATCCGCGAACTCAATAAAAGCCTCAAAAGTGAACTTCGTATTGAAAGTGTCGATTTATCATTAATCAAATATTTCCCCGAAGCCGGTGTCACACTTGAAGGGGTCAGACTCGAAGGCGGCTACGTGGGCAGCGGTACATTTTTGCGAGCCGATGACCTTTCTTTACGTTTCGCTTCCATGAGTTTATTGAGTGGAAAATATAAGATAAAAACGATAGATGTACAAGACGCTTCCATGACGGTTTTGTTGGATAAAAAAGGCAGAGCGAGTTATGATGTATTCAAAAATACGGGTGAAACAGACGATAGCGGCAGTGATTTTCAATTGGCACTCGAACGCGCAGCACTCCGAAATGTCGAACTCATTTATATTGATGAAAATACGCAACAAGAAGTTGTCATGACGATAGAAAACGCCGATATTTCAGGCGAATTTTCCAACGAAAAATTTCTACTCAACTGCAAGACCGACATCTTTTCCAATTACATCGAAATAGAAGGCGAACGATATTTGACAGGCAAAAAACTCAACTACGCAGGTATCATGAATACCGACCTCAAAAACGGTACTTACGAACTCCGTGATATGGTTTTGGAAGTCGATAACTCCAATACATTTATCGTAGATGGCACTATCGAATCAAAAGAAAAAAGCACGGATTATGACTTGACTATCAAGGGAGAAGATTGCCGATTGAGTTCCGTGTTGGGGGTTTTGCCGATGAAATATGCCAAGCCCTTCGGCGATTTTGAAAGTACGGGAAGGTTCTTTTTTAAATCATTTGTGAAAGGTAGATATGATGCGATAAATACTCCTTGGACGAATATCGAATTTGGTTTGGATGATGGGAAAATCACCTCACCGCGACTGGATTATGCTTTAAAAGATGTGTCATTTAGTGCCTTGTTTGATAATGGCGGTAACAAACCCGAAAACGGCGTATTTAATATGCCCGATTTCAAGGCGGTATTGCGCGGCGAACCGATTGAGATGAACATTAAAGCCATCAATCTGGATGATCCCGATGTTGATTTTGGCTTTTCCGGTAATATCTCGATGGATGCCGTTCACGACTTGTTCAATCTACCGATTATCGAAGATGGTAGCGGACTTTTTGAAGTGAAAGAATTTGCCGTTTCGGGGAAATATAATGACATGATTGACCCTTATGCTATTGGGCGAGTAGATGCAAAGGCAGTGATGAATTTTAATGATTTCGAATTGGAAATGAACGGAAAGACCGTCACATTTGAAGAAGGCGAATTGAGCATGCACAACAACAAACTCTCCGTAAAAGAAGTAAACATTACCGCACCCGGTACCGACCTTACGATTACGGGCGATTTCAAAAATATCATCCCCGTTTTCTTTAAAGATTCACTCAATACAAAACGCGCTAAACTCGAATTTAACGCCATACTAAATGGCACTAAACTCGATATTGACCAACTCATCGACATGGCTTCGCTCGACATAGAGGAGGGCGATGTGCCGGAAGCTGTTTACGACTCCTTAAAGCAAGATGAAGTCGAACAAAACGAAGATTTTTTCGCGCTGATGAATGGTACTTTTGAAGCAAATATTGATAAGGTAAATTACCGTAAAATAAACGCCAAAAATCTTACCGGACAGTTGATTTTTACAGATAGCAAACTCAAAATCCGTAATGTAAAAGTCGATGCCATGAAAGGCAATTTTAGCCTACGCGGTGACGTTATTTTCGATAAAGCCCCCAACCTGACAACGAAAATTTACTGTGAAGATATTGACGCAAGAGAATTTTTCAAACAAGCCGAAGACTTTGGACAAGACTACCTGACGCACAAGAACGTACGCGGCACGCTCAATGCCAAAATTAAGATTGATGCGGAGTGGGACGAGACAGGCGAGTTTTTGAGTAATAAATTAAAGGTACTTTGCGATGTAGAATTGACGGACGGTGAACTGGTGGGCTTTAAAATGCTCGAAGATTTCTCAAAATACATTAAATTAAATGACTTACGTAGAATAAAATTTTCTAATACAAAAAATCAATTTGCCCTTAAAAATAATACATTTTACATCCCCACGATGTTTATCCAATCGAATGCTACGAACATGACTATGTCGGGCAGGCATACGATGGAGCACGAAATGGACTACCTCATCAAAGTAAACGGCGGGCAAACGCTGATGAATAAATTTAAAAAATTTAATCCAAGCCGTAAGCCACTGAAAGCGAAAAAGAAGGGATTTATCAATATTTACACTCACGTATTCGGCACGATGGATGAATACGATTTTAAATACGGAAAAAAGAATTATAACCGCGTCTTAGAGTCGGGTTTGGCACGCAAATACGCACAAATACGCCGCGAAGTCAGCAACGAACTCGCCGTAGATGCCCTCTACGAACCTACGGAACTAGAAGACGAGAATTAATGTGCTGATGTACTGATGTACTGACGCTCTTGTGTGCTGACGTACTTATGTACTTATGTTGACTTTTCGCGTAGCGAAAAAAATACGTCAGCACATCAGCACGTCAACACACAAAAATGGATATCTATCAAAAAAAATCACGTTGGAAATGGATGTTGGCTTTAGCAGGCTTGACGATTGTGTTGGTTTCATTGGTCTATACCAATCAAATCGCGCGACAAATCGCGGACGAAGAACGCGCTAAAGCAAAACTTTGGGCAGAGGCTATCAATACCTCAATGTTACTTGAGGAACCGAAAGGTTTAACTTTTGTATCCAATATTATCATTGGTAATAAGACTATTCCAGCCATTCTTACCGATGAATTTGGCAGCATTCAAGCTGACATCAACCTCCCCGCCAATCGCGAATATGACGATGCTTACCTCCAAAAGGAGTTGGCAACAATGAAGAAAGCCAATCCATCAATAAAGATTGAAAGTAAGGGGGTGGTACAATATCTATACTACAAAAATACGCGTTTACTGTCTCTGCTTCAATACTTTCCGTTTGTCCAATTGAGCTTGATTACTATATTTTTGATTGTGGGGTATTTTGGGTTTAGTTCGGCACGTAGGGCAGAGCAAAATCAGGTATGGGTAGGCATGTCAAAGGAAACTGCACATCAACTCGGCACGCCTATCAGTTCGATGGTCGCTTGGTACGAACACCTCAAAATGGAAGCCGAAGGCGACGATTATCAGCTCGGTATACTCGCCGAATTTCGTAAAGATATTGCAAGATTGGAGCTGATTGCCGACCGTTTTTCCAAAATCGGCTCGAAGCCCAAACTTGAAAGCGTCAATATCTACAAGACCATCCAACATACCTTTATATATATGAAAAGACGTGCCCCGAAAAAGGTCGAATTTGACTTTCCCGACGCCTCAGAATCACTTCAGGCACAAGTCAATCCGCCTCTCTTTGATTGGGTGTTGGAAAATCTGCTCAAAAACGCACTGGACGCAACGGGCGGCAAAGGCAAGATTAGCGCAGAGGTTTTTGAGGATGAAAAATACGTTTACATTGATGTTTCAGATACAGGAAAAGGCATCCCGTCCGGCAAATTGAGTACTGTTTTTCAGCCCGGATATACGACTAAAAAACGAGGCTGGGGATTGGGACTTTCACTCACCAAACGTATTGTCGAAAATTACCACTCTGGCAGGATTTTTGTAAAAGAATCACAACTCAACCGAGGAACAACTTTTAGAATTCAATTGCCAAAATCTTCGTAATTTGTTGACTCGTTACTCGTTAATCCGTTACTCGTTACTCGTTACTCGTTACTCGTTAATCGTTTATTTGTTACTCGTTTATTCGACACACAATCCGATGCGTACACGAATCACGAATATACGAATCACGAATACATGAATCACGAGTAACGAATAAACGAATAAACGAATAAACGAGTTTGTCAATCAACAATATAAATCTGCTTGCGATAGCGGTGTTCATGTCGGTTTTTGCATATGCAAATGACCCTGTGATACCTTTTGATGAGAATGTGGTGACAGTTTTCGACGCAGATGTTAATGACCCGCTTCCAGGGGTCAGTATTTATAATGTTTCCAGAAGTTTTACTGCATTTACCAACGAAAAAGGACAAGCAGATATTAGCGGTCTTGCCCTTTCGGATACCCTCTTTTTTGATTTCCTTTCTTTTGATAAAGTCAGCATGGCGATAAAGGACATCCGCAAGAATAATAATCAAGTATATGTGAAATCTTCATATACGAGTTTGGGCGAAGTCATCGTATATGGGTATAGCAAGCAGATGGAACGCTCGGACGATATTCCACCGATAGTTGAGGTCATTGGAAAAGACGAGATACAATTTACCAATCCGCAAACTTCGGCAGATATGCTCGCCAATACGGGGAGTGTTTTTGTACAAAAAAGTCAAATGGGCGGCGGAAGCCCGATTATACGGGGCTTCGAAGCCAATAAATTATTAATTATACTGGATGGCGTCCGAATGAATAATGCGATTTATCGTGCTGGGCATCTTCAAAATGTCATTAGCATAGATAATTCGATACTGGAAAAAACCGAAATTATTTACGGACCGGCATCGGTTATTTATGGGAGTGATGCACTGGGTGGTGTGATGCATTTTTATACAAAAAAACCAAAATATCATGCCGAAGGCGATAAGAAATGGGAGGTCAATGCAATGACCCGTTTTGCGACAGCTAATTTAGAAAAAACAGCACACGTAGATGCCAATTTTGGTAATGAAAAATGGGCGACTTTGCTGAGTGTTTCCTATTCGGATTTCGACGATTTGATGTCAGGACGAATCAAGTCAAAAGACCATCCGGAGGGCTATGGTGAGCTGCCGTTTTATGTAGGTCAAGCAAACGGTAGAGATAGTATTTTTACAAATCCTAATCCATTTCGACAATTTGGAACTGCTTACGGGCGATTGGATTTGACACAAAAAACACGCTTCAAACCACACAAAGATATTGACGTAATGCTCAATCTGCAATACGCTACAACGACCGATGTGCCGCGTTATGATCAGCTGACGGAGGGCAATTTTGTGAATGACGAGCCTTTCTTTGATTTCAAATTTGCAGAATGGGATTACGGACCTCAATCGCGTTTTATGGCAGCACTTTCTGCCGATATTAGAAGTACAGACAATCTTTTTGATGAGGCGCGTTTGATGACCGCTTTTCAGAAAATAGACGAGGACAGAATTACGCGAAACTTTGATGATAATTGGGAAAAACACCGCGAAGAAAACGTATATGTTTATTCACTTAATGCCGACCTCAATAAGCAATTATTTAGAGGACTAAAGGTGTTTTACGGTGGCGAATTTACCTATAATAGAGTCAACTCAATTGCCTCACGCACAGATATTTCTACGGGAATGACAGATACACGCCTCGCTACACGTTATCCCGACGGCGGTAGTAATATGACGGGTTTTGCTATCTATACCAATTTTAATTCCAATATCAAAAAAGGCTTGAATCTGATGGGTGGTGTACGCTATTCTCACATCACTTTATCTTCACGTTTTGTAGATACGACTTTTATCAAAGCACCTTATCAGGACGGTAGAATCACACTCAATACGCCTGCTTTTACAGGCAGCGTGGGCATGGCGTGGGATATGGGCAAAGGCTTTCACTTGCACACGGTAGCGTCCAATGCTTTTCGCGCGCCAAATGTGGATGATGTAGGCAAAATTCGTTCAAAAAACGGCTTCGTTATCCTTCCGACCTCTGCACCCGAAGGCGTGGTTGCCGAAAAATCACTTAATGCAGAGCTGTCACTTGCCAAAAATTTCAATAATAAAGTCCGTGTCAGCGGTACTTATTTTTATACCTATCTCTTTGATGCCATCGTCCAACGCCGCGACTCAGTGAATGGCGAACAGACCATTTATTACGATGGCTCATTCGATACCATCCAAACAAATATCAACGCAGGAGAAGCCTTTATTTATGGTACTTCGGCGACCTTGCTTGCAGATTTGAGCGACGATTTGCAATTCAAAGGAAGTATCAATTATACTTTTGGGCATAATATTTCGGATAGCGGTCCGCTTGCGCACATTCCGCCTGTATATGGTTTGTTGAGTTTGAATTATCAAAAAGAAAAAACACGCCTCGAACTCGTTTCACGTTTCAACGGTAAAAAAATACTCGAAAGATACTCCGATAATTCTTCCGACAATCTCGATAAAGCAACACCCACAGGCACACCCTCGTGGTACACGCTCAATCTGTACACCGCCCACCAATTTTCTAAACAGTTTAGACTCACTTTCGGCATAGAAAATATTTTGGACAAACATTATCGCCCCTTCTCTTCAGGCGTCAGCGCAGCAGGACGAAATTTTATGATAGGGCTGCAAGGGAGCTTTTGAAGAAACTCAACTTCAACCTCAACTTCAACTTCAACTTCAACCTCAACCTCAATTTCAACTTCAAATTTCAAGAATTTGCGTAGCAAATACTTGAAATTGTCATTATATAATTTGGCGAAGCCAAATCTCGTAATTTGAGGTTGAGGTTGAGGTTGATGTTGAGGTTGAGGTTGAAATTGAAATTGAGGTTGAGGTTGAAGTTGAAGTTGAAGTTGAAATTGAGGTTGAATTTGCTAAAGCTCTTCTCTTTCCGATTTTTTTAGTTTTTTGACGACCAAATCATAGGAATGGTCGATAAGTTCTACTAAAAAATCATCATTCAGACTGCCTTCAAAATCAATGGTGTTCCAGTGTTTTTTGCTCATGTGATAGCCGGGCTGTATTTCGGAATATTCTTCGCGTAAATCTAAGGCACGCTCCGGGTCGCACTTCAAATTGACGGTAAATTGCTCTTTGCCAAGACCAGTCAGGGCAAACATTTTACTCATTACCTTAAATACTAGGGTGACTTCATCAAAAGGAAAGCTTTCGGTGACGCCGGGCTTAGAGAGGCAGTAGGTTCTAAATTCTTCTATGTGCATGGTAAACGAGTTGACGGGTTACGAACCCACGAATAACGAGTAAACGAATAACGAGTAAACGAATAACGAATTAACGGATAACGAATTAACGGATAACGAATTAACGAATAAACGGACAAATGAATCACTATATTTTCTTATTTTTGCGTGTAAGGGAAGACGAAAAAAATAATCTACCCGTCTGAATTGTTTTTTTTCTTATATGTTTCACTAAATCTTCCTTACGTAGCTCGGCTATGCGCGTCAAATTTAATGAAAGAAAATAAATAACTTGCCCGATTATGCTTGTTCTTTTCCCTTCTAAAAAACACAAAAAATAGTTCCGTAGCTATGGCTATGCAACGATTTTTTGAATTCTTTAGAAGGTTCTGCTGAAATAAGGATATTTTTAATTTATTTTATAATAAAAAATATTTATAAATAATTCATTTTTAATAATAAATAAATTACAAAATAATTTTAATTAATTAAAAAATGGCTATATTTCAGTGCGACCTTAGAAGAAAAAATTACGGCGTACTATGGAACAATTTATTTAATTTCTTTCACTTAGCCAAACATATAAAAAAAATAACTTCTTCATTTGGGGTAGATTATTTTCTTCCTCTTCCCTTAATTACGTATTATAAGATTGACGGAAGTTACAGAGTTGCGAATAAGTGATGTTTTTATTCACTCATTCAAAATTCACTCATTCGCTCATTCAAAAAAAGACTATAACCGAATTTATCTTATGAAATATTTGTGTACGTTTCTCGCGCTTTGCTTTTGTGTGTTAAATTTTTCGATAGCCCATGCCGATAGTTCCACTACCGACAACACACCAACACATCAACACCACAACTCGGCTCATGCTTACGAGTGGTCGGACGGCAATTATGCGCCCAATAATAATCTGGTCATTGAAAATATTACGACGGCGGATATTCCTTGTTTCGGCGGTACACGTGGTACGGTGACGATTGAGGTTTCGGGCGCGACACCTGATATTACCTACGATATTGGCGTAGCCGGAACTGCAACAGTCATAGACGAAACCTATACTTTTTTTCAGTCACTTGATGCCGGAACTTATGACTTGACGGTGACGGACGGAGATGGTTGTATGGCTTTTGATGTCTTTACGATTGATGAGCCGCCACCGCTGCTCATCGCTTCTACACCTATCGCAGAGACGCTGCCCGGAACAAATGATGGGTCTATCACCATCTGTGTGCAAGGGGGAACGCCGCCTTATTTTATGACGTCGCCTGCTGGCGTTTCGGTGGTAGATTTGGGTACGGGTACATGTTCAGGAAATTATGAGGTCAGTAATATTGGTGCAGGGACTTATGACTTTATTGTCCAAGATGCCAACGGATGTACCGCAGGTGATTTGGTGACAGTTGATGCAGGAACTTGTATCGGCGACGTGACTTCGTCAGTTTCTACCAACAACACTTTGAGTTTTTGTAAAGATGCAGTGGCGGATACTGTTTCGATGGAAAATAGTATCGGGGGCATGGTTGGAGATGATTATGCGTATGTACTGACGGATGCCAATGACGTGATAATATTGTGGAATCCGAGTGCCAATTTTTATAATGCCAATCAGCTGATGCCGGGTATTTATCGTATTTACGGCTTTTCTTATCAAGGCGTATTGAATGTACCTGTGGGAATGTCTGTCAATGATATTACATCTACGCCCGATTGTATTTCTTTATCAGATAATTTTGTAGAAGTCGAGCTTTTCGCACCACCTTCCAATGCCGTAGCGGGTGCAGATATTGCGCTTTGTGGACCAAGTATGGTGGGTTTGAGTGCGGATTCGGTAGCCGTAGGCACGGGCGTATGGACGCAAGTGTCGGGCGCGCAGACAGTCATTGCAGATGGCAATATGTCAACTACCGCAGTGAGTGGTCTGATGTCGGGTTTGTATGAATTTGAATGGTCGGTCAGCAATGGCGTATGTCCGCCTTCGCGTGATACGGTTGAGGTGTTGATTGTAGATACTGCCATTCATATAGATACGATTACGATCGTCGATGAAACGTGTAGTGCAAACAATGACGGTAGCGCAACGGTTTCTGTATCAGGAGCTTTGCCGCCGATTACTTATGATATTGGAAATGAGGGGTTAATCGTCACTATAGAAGATACGAGTTACACCTTTATGTCTTCGCTTGCGGCGGGAGATTATACGATTACGGTAACGGATGCTGCCGGATGTTTTGCTTTAGATTCATTTTCTATCGGTCAGCCGGATTCTTTATACATTCAATCTACGGTAATGGCGGAAAGTCAGGTCGGAATGAACGATGGTTCCATTTCACTGTGTGTAAAGGGCGAATCGCCTTTTAGCTTATCTTCCTCACCCAATGTTACGATTACAGACTTGGGCGTGGGTATTTGCGATGGCAATTACGAAATAAATGGCTTGGAAGCCGGCACTTATGTATTCGATATTGAGGATGCAAATGGCTGTACAGATTCGGAAACAGTCGTCGTAGCACCCGGAGACTGTGCCATTCGGATAGATTCGGTCGTTGTCAATAGCGATGTTTCCTGCTTTGAGGGTTCTAACGGACAATTGACCGTATATGCAGAAGGAAGTAGTAATTATCAATTTAGTATCGACAACGGCGCAACTTATACGGCTGCGCCATCTTCGCTTTCATTTATCAATTTGGAAGCAGGTAGTTATGAAGTTGTAGTTGTAGATGATTTGGGATGTAGAGATACTTTTGCCAATAATCCGATATTGGTCAACGGACCAATAGGTTTCACTGTTTCAGATATAAATGCAATGAATGTTTCTGCGCCCGGCGCGAATAATGGTCAAATAGACTTCTGCGTCAATGGTGCTGTGCCACCATATTCGACAACCTATCAAGGGATAGATACAAATACATCAGGTACATTCAGCGCAATTGTTGGGGCATGTGCCGGAAATTTTATCACGACAAATCTACCCGGCGATACGTATACCGTAGAAATTACAGATGCCAACGGCTGTACGGAAACATTTGAGGTCTTTGTGGATGACGTAGATTGTAGCCCCTTTTCAATCGTGGGCGTACAACCCACAAACGTTGCTTGCAACGGAGAAAGTACAGGAGCTATCCAAATTACGACATCAGGCGGTTTCAATCCACATACATTTATCGTTGATAATGGGACAGATGCGGACACCGTAATGGTCAATGCTGACAATTATACCTTCAACGATTTGCCGGAAGGCGGTTATTCGTTGACGGCGATTCATTCGGGCGATTGTGTGGTACAAAGCAATACATTTATCACGGGGTCTTCGGCAGTTTCGGCAGGAATCAGCACTATAGACCCTACCGAAATCAATAGCATGGATGGCGAAATTTGTATCAATCCCGTAGGCGGTGCGATGTCTTATACCGTGACTTCCGATTGTGGCAATCCAGTAGAAATGGCGGGTACTTGTGGTGGTTCGTATCATATTTCCGGCTTAGGCGCAGGCGAATGTACGATTACGATAGTAGACGACAACGGCTGTATTTACAGTACGACAGCCGAGCTTTTCCCACCCTCTTGCAATGGCTTTTCACTGGTCAATGTCACTCCTGCCGATGTCAGTTGTGCTGGCGCAAATGATGGTTTGATTACGATAGCCGTCAATGGCGGAGAACCTATTTATCGCTATTCTATTGATGGGGGAAATAATTTTATTGAGAATACAAATAACGAATATACTTTTGAAAACGTAGGAGCAGACACTTACGATATTGTGGTCGAAGACGGTCAGGGTTGCGAAGTTTCTTTTACTTCGGTGACGATTACTGAGCCGCTGCCCATTTCCATCGAAATAGAAACCACCGCTACCTGCGCTGAATCTAGCGATGGCGGTATAGATATCACACCTTCCGGCGGAACGGGCGCGTACACCTATATGTGGGGCAATAGCAGCATCGAACAAGACATCGACCAACTCCCCGTAGGTAGTTATGACCTCACCATTACCGATGCCAATGCTTGTATGTTTGAAAGTACCATTCAGGTCGCAGCGTTTTCTACGATAGAATTAAATCTCGGCGGTAATCAAATCATTGATGCCAACGATTCTATCCAACTAATGCCTAACATCAGTGCTATGCAAGGCTACACCCATACTTGGTCACCCACAACGGGCTTGGGCGATACCACCCTGACGCCCTGGGCAAATCCACAGACCACCACCACCTACACCCTCACCCTCACCTCAGACGAAGGTTGTGTGTTTACCGATGCGATTATCATTAGTGTAAATCCGGTTCGTCAAGTCGTGGCAGTTCCCTCTGCGTTCACGCCCAACGGAGATAGCGAAAACGATGTATTAAACGTGATAGTACAAGGAGATTTTGAGTTTATCGGCTTCCATGTATTCAATCGCTGGGGCGAAGAAATTTTCTTTTCAGACAATCAAAGCACCGGATGGGATGGCACTTATAAAGGTGAACTACAACCTGTGGGTACTTACGTCTATATCGTCGAATATGAAGATACGTCTGGCGCGAATACTCAAAAAGGTGGGGATGTTACTTTGTTGAGGTAGAAAATCTGACTTCAACCTCGACTTCAAACTCAAACTCAAACTCAAATTACGAGATTTGGCTTCGCCAAATCGTACAATATATATAGAATCTGCGCAGCAAATTTTGAAGTTGAGTTTGAAGTTGAGTTTGAAGTTGAAATTTGGTGATTGCTCGTTTTTTCCCTCGTCATGCGTCCAGACAAGCGTGAGGTATAGGAAGTGTTGTTTGAACGCAGCGTAGCGGAGAACCCTATAGCTATCGGGAGGATAGCCCGACCCCCGATTGACAAGGAGGGAGGCACGCCCAAATTCCAAAAACAAAAAACAAATCTAAGCCATTCTCGTCAGCCGTGAATGGTGATAGCAGAAAACCAAATTTCAATTCCAAACCTTATAGTTTTCATATTTGGAATTCCCCCCCCGATATTGCACACCCATGACGGTTTATTTCCTTATAAAACCTTATATTTGGGCTTCAAACTTTAAATGTATAGCTATTTTGCTACTATTACACATTTTAAATTTTAAAAATAAGTTAAAAATAAATATGTGTTAATTTCATTTAACTAGTTAATAATCAAATTAATACAAATTAAAACTTATGTTAATGATTTTATTTATTACAATATGAAAAATATTTTAACTTGCATATTTGCACTTTGTCTATATGCTGCCTACGGACAACAAGCTCCCACCAACATGGTATTACTCGACCAACTACAATACGATGTAGATGGCAATGATGTATGGGGCTACATAGCACCCGACGGCACAGAATACGCGCTGATGGGTTTGCGTACCGGAACCTCCATAGTGAGCCTTGCCGACCCAAGCAATATCGTAGAAGTAGCTACCGTACCAGGTGCAAACTCTACATGGCGCGACCTCAAAACATGGCAAGACTACGCTTACGTAAGTAACGAAAGCCAAGGCGGTGTAGCCGTTATAGACCTCTCTGATTTGCCCAATGGCGTGACCGCCACAGAATTTCAACCCATGCTCAATAGTCAGGCACTTCAAACAATTCACAACCTATATGTCGATGAAATGGGCTTCCTATATGTAGCCGGTTCAAATCTCAATAGTGGCGGTGTTATCATTTATGACCTCAATCAGGATGCAGGAAATCCTGTTTTAGCAGGCGTCGCTAACTCCGTGTATGCACATGACATATATACACGCGACAACATCATGTACACTTCCGATGTTTATGCCGGCGTATTCACGATACATGATGTGACAGATAAAAATAATATCCAAGTATTAGCGGCTCAATCTACACCCTTCAATTTCACCCACAATGCATGGCTTTCTGACGATAGCAATACTTTATTTACCACCGATGAACTCGCCAATGCGCCGACAGGAGCTTACGATATTTCGGATATTAATGATATTAAAAAATTAGATGAATTTCGTCCGGCTTCAACTGTCGGATTGGGGGTTGTTCCTCATAATGCCCACGTTCTCAATGACTTCTTAGTGATTTCTCACTATACAGATGGCGTCATTATAGTAGATGCCAATCGACCGAGCAATATGGTAGAGGTCGGCAATTACGACACCTACGGCGGTGCTGACGGCGGATTTTATGGTTGTTGGGGAGCATTTCCATTCTTCCCATCCGGTATCGTACTCGCGTCCAATCTCGAAGGTAGCTTGGATATTTTGATGCCCACTTATATACGTGCTTGTTACCTCGAAGGAAATATTACGAATGCAGACAATGGCGCGTCTATTGCAAACGCAAATATAAAAATTGCAACTACATTCATCACCGCCCAAGCCGATATACTCGGTGCTTACGCAACAGGTTACGGAACTGCCGGAACGTATGAGGCAACGTACAGCCACCCCGCATATTTTTCTCAAACAATTGAAGTTACACTCACCAACGGTGAAGTTACGATACAAGATGTGGCTTTGATGCCAAAACCCATTTATGCACTTTCCGGTCAGGTTGTTGATGCAGCCGACAATACCTCTATCGAAGGCGCGACGGTATATATAAAAAGAGAAAGCGGTCAGTACGAAACCACGACAGATGCTTCGGGTAATTTCGCAGCAAATGTAATTTCAGATACTTACGAAATTTACGCCGGAAAATGGGGCTACCAAACCAAGCTCATCGCAGAACAAGAAGTAAATGCACCTACTGCCACCACGATCCCATTGGATGAAGGTATCAGAGATGAATTTGTTTTGGATTTGGGGTGGACAGTGGAGAGCACCGCACTACGAGGTATCTGGGAAAGAGGCGAACCAGCAGGTACAGCATTCAACGGTGTTCCCCTAAATCCTGATTTTGATTTGAATACGGATTTGGGTGACCACTGTTATGTCACCGGAAACGGCGGCGGCACAGCCGGACAAGATGATGTAGACGAAGGCATAACTGTCCTCTCATCTCCCATGATGAACCTTTCTACAATGATGGATCCTCACCTCACTTATTATACATGGTTTGCCAACCCCGCACAAGGTGGTGTTGGAGACGATAGAATGGAAATACGTCTTTCTGATGGAAACACAGAAGTTGTCGTAGAAACATTGACCGGATTTACGAGCCAATGGCGCCCGCAATCTACCATACGAGTAAAAGACCATTTCCCGAATCCAACAGCAAATATGCAGGTCAGTTTTGAAACAGGCGACTATGATGTGCAGCATCTCGTAGAAGCAGCCGTTGACCTTTTTGAAGTGACAGATTTTCTTACTGATGTAGAAACTGCCATTGACGAAAACATTCAAATTACGGCAAGTCCTAATCCATTTCATGAAGAATTAGTAATTAATTATTCATTGGAAAACGTGGACAACAATACCCAACTTGACATCCGTAATGCACTCGGACAAGTCGTATATAGCACACCCGTGACCAATGCACAAGCCACGCACACCGTCAACAAGCAACTAAACGCAGGTATTTATTTTATACAAATTACTAACGGACAAAAAATTAGTAAGCCAGTGAAAGTGGTTTGCACTAAGTAAGTGATTGGTTGAATAGTTAGGGAAGAGGAAGAAAATAATCTACCCCAAATGAAAAAGTTATTTTTTTTCTTTCACTTAGTGAAACATATAAGAAAAAAAACAATTCAGACGGGTAGATTATTTTTTTCGTCTTCCCTTAATTAGGTGAATGGGTGATTGGTTAATTAGGTAAATGAGAGGGCAGGTAATGCCTAATCACCCAATTAACCAGTCACCCAATTAACTAATCACCCAATTAACCAATCCACTAATCCACCAATTACAATGAAAATAGGTATCATTCGGGAAGGAAAAACACCACCTGATTCTCGCGTTCCACTTACGCCAAAACAGTGTCGTCATATTATTGACAATTATCCCGTTCAAATTAACGTACAAAAATCGCCAGGGCGTTGCTATACCAATGAAGAGTACGAAGCCGAAGGTATCACACTCGTCGATGATATCGCTGATTGCGAGGTACTTATGGGTGTAAAGGAAGTACCGATAAATCAACTCATTTCCGACAAAACCTACTTCTTCTTTTCCCACACCATAAAGAAACAAGCCTATAATCGAGGTTTATTGCTTGCCATATTGGAGAAAAATATCCGTATGATAGACTACGAAACACTGACCAACGAGCGCGGCAGCCGCCTCATTGCCTTCGGACGTTTTGCGGGTATCGTGGGCGCACACAATGGCGTGATGACCTACGGCTGGCGCACGGGAGCTTTCGACCTCAGACGCATGAAAGACTGCCACGACTACGCCGAAGCAAAAAACATTTATAAGACACTAAAACTACCGAACTTCAAGACCGTTGTAACAGGAACAGGACGTGTATCAAACGGCGCAGTAGAGGTCTTGGAAGCGATGAATATCCGCCGTGTCAGTCCCGACGAATTTCTGAAAAACGACTACAACGAAGCCGTTTTCACCCAACTCGAATGTGCCGACTATGCCCAACACAAAGTCACAAAAGACCTTGATAAAGCTGATTTTTACGAAAATCCGCAAAATTACGAATCCAAGTTTGCGCCCTACACACAAGTTGCTGATTTGATGATAAACGGCATTTATTGGGACAATCGCGCTCCCACTTTTTTCACTGCCGAAGACATGAAACATGACGATTTTCGCATTCGTGTCATTGCGGATGTGACTTGCGATATTGCGCCTGTTTCGTCCATTCCGTCCACCCTACATGCGAGTACGATAGCCAATCCGATTTTTGGATATGATGTTGAAAAACAGAAAGTTGCCAAGCTACATCAAGCCGACGTAGTGGATATGATGACGATAGATAACCTACCCAACGAAATGCCTCGCGACGCTTCGCAATCTTTTGGTGAGCAGTTTATCGGTAGCGTTTTAGAAGAATTATTGGATGATAAAAAAAGCGGCATCATCCAACGTGCAACGGTAGCAGCAGACGGTAAATTGGGTTCGCATTTTGACTATCTGAAAGACTATGTGGAAGGTATTTAATTGATGGGAGAATTTAAACATGTAGAGAAAATTCATAAATTTTCTCTACATGTTTATTTGAGGAGAAAAGTTATTTTATACGCGGTGCGTCAATTTTTTCGACCTTCGACAAACGCTCTATAATGTGAAATACGGCAGGACAATAGGCGACATTTTGATAATGCAGGTCTATATGGTCGGCAAATTCAAAATCATCGGTATATGGGTATCTTTGGCAGGCTTTGGGACGTACCTCGTAGATGCGACAACTATTATTCGATTCTAAAAAAGTGCATGGAGTGGTCTTCATGACCATATCGCCGTCCTCGTCTTTGTGTAGGTATTCCGCTTGAAATTGAGCGGATTTCATACCGAGATACTTGGCGATACGTGAGGCATCCGTACGATTCACGATAGGCGGAATCGTTGAACAGCAATTGGCACAACTCATACAACTCAACTCGCTGAATACTTCTTCATGCACCTGTTCGGCAAGTTTATTAAGGGGTGCAGTTTTTTCACGTTTTAGCCGAACAATAAATTTGCGTTGCTCTTTTTGACGGCTTGCATTTCGAGTTTTCCAATCTTCTATTAAGTCGGTCATTTTCTTGTGTTTACTTTTCGGAATTGACCATTTTATTAGACTTTATTTAGGAATATTTTGTATGCATGGAATTTTGTATTTTTTCGATAATCGAGCCTCATTTTGAACTGCATACCCTACGGTACGGAGCGGAAAATAGGAGAAGAGTATCGGAAAAAGACAATGTTAGCTGCATACAAAATATTTCTAAATAAAGTCTATTGGTTTAATAATGAATTGAGGATTATTTCCTTCGGGAAATTGGCGTTTTACGTAAGGTAGATGGTCGCAACTATACCTGTTTGGCGTTAAATTTGAACTTGCGCTTGACACTTAAACTTTCCCTACCACTCCGCCTCGGGATATGCACGCTGCATAAACTGCATTTCCGCCAAAATAAAGCCCAAATGCTCCGAGTGTTTACCTTGTTTGCCACCGCTTTGCATCCAACTACTTTCCGGTTTCTGCAAAGTAGCTCTCGTAAGAACGGCGTCCACTTTCTCTACTATATATGGACGGATTTTATCCAAATCCACCCCAATTCCTGCGGTTGCCATTTCCTTATCTAAGGCATCCGGCGCACACAATTCGCCCGAATACATCCACATATCGTCCAGTGCATTTTGCATCTTGGCGTGGCTTTCTTCTGTGCCGTCACCGAGTCGCACCACCCATTCGGACGAGTATCGTAAGTGATATTTTATTTCTTTCGAGGATTTTTCGGCTATCGCCGAAATTTGTGTATCTGTACTATTTTTCAATTCATTATAAAAATAAAAATTAAAACTATCGTACAGGAATTGCCGCATAATCGTCTGTCCCCAATTGCCGTTGGGCTGCTCTACGAGCAACACGTTTTTGTAGTCGAGCGGATCTCGCAAAAAGGCAAAATCATCCTCTGTACGCCCTTTGCCCTCCACTTCGGCGGCGTATTGATACAAGTTTCGCGCTTGACCGATGAAGTCCAAAGCAATATTTGTCAATGCGATGTCCTGCTCCAAAATCGGTCCATGACCGCACCATTCCGACAGGCGTTGCCCCAAAATCATCGGGCTATCCGCAAGGCGAAGGATATAATTTAGGTGAGAATTTTTATTCAAAAGAAATGAAATTTTACACCTCGAATATACGTAGGGACAGGGCATGCCCTGTCCCTACGTATATTCGAGGTGGTGATGTTTTACATGTGTTTTACTTCATCGGGCAAATCATAAAACGTAGGATGTCGATATACTTTATCGGTAGCGGGTTCAAAAAGTTCCTCGCTTGCATCCGGATTGCTGGCGGTAATATGTACCGATTCCACTACCCAAATACTCACACCTTCTTGACGGCGCGTATAAACATCGCGTGCATTTTCAATTGCCATTTCCGAATTGACAGCATGTAGGCTACCAACATGTTTGTGGTTCAAACCCTGCTTGCTGCGAATAAATATCTCCCAGAGAGGCCAGTTTTTCTTGCTCATTATTTAATCCGAAAAAACCTATCTATACGTAGAGGAAATTCATGGATTTTCTCTACGTATAGATGGGTTATGAATATATATTTTATTGAAAATCAGGCAACCTTAGAAAAAGGAGCTGCCTCACGCTGCTCTTGCTTATCTGCATAAGCCATTGCTGCTTCGCGTACCCACGCGCCTTCATTATGTGCTTTTCTGCGTGCATCAAGTCGTTGTTTATTACAAGGTCCGTTACCTTTTACGACTTCCCAAAACTCATCCCAGTTAATTTCGCCAAAGTCATAATGACCTCTTTCTTCGTTCCATTTTAGGTCGGGGTCGGGGAGGGTGACACCAAGAATTTTTGCTTGTTCAACGCTTACGTCTACAAATTTTTGGCGCAAATCATCGTTTGTGAAACGCTTGATTTTCCACTTCATCGACTGTGCGGTATTTGGCGAATCGGCATCAGGTGGACCAAACATCATCACCGAAGGCAACCACCAGCGATTGACAGCATCTTGCAACATCTCGCGTTGTGCATCCGTGCCTTTACTGAGCGTCAACAGGATTTCAAAACCTTGTCTTTGGTGAAAAGATTCTTCCTTGCATACACGTACCATCGCCCGTGCATACGGACCGAAGGAACAACGGCAAATAGGGACTTGATTCATAATTGCTGCACCATCTACGAGCCAACCAATCGCACCAATATCCGCCCAAGTCGTTGTAGGATAGTTAAATATACTTGAATATTTTGCTTTGCCTGTATGGAGTTGGTCAAGTAGTGTGTCGCGTTCTACACCAAGTGTTTCGCACGCACTATATAGGTACAAACCGTGTCCGGCTTCGTCCTGCACTTTTGCCAGCAAGCCCAATTTTCGGCGCAAAGAAGGGGCGCGAGTAATCCAATTTCCTTCGGGTAACATGCCTACAATTTCGGAATGTGCATGTTGAGAAATTTGACGAATGAGCGTTCTTCGGTATTTTTCAGGCATCCAATCTTTCGGCTCGATTTTGATTTCTCTGTCAATTTTCCCTTGAAAATTTTCCTCTAACGATAACTGTCTTGCGTCTGTCATAGATAATATTAAAGTCTACTAATTAGTGAAGGAAACAAAATCCCGTATTGCTTAGTGAAAGAAATTAAATAACATGTGCCATTGTACTCGTCTTTTTTCCGTCTAAGAATCCTTTAAAATCCTTATCCCGAATCGGGGTTCGGGACAGGCTGTAGCTAAGGCTATGTGCGGCTTTCAAAAAATCCTTAGACAAAAAAAATATACATTTATTTAATTCCTGATACTTATCGGGAAGTGAGTGCTGAATTTTGAATGATATAGAAAATACACTTTTAGCCAAACATATAAAAAAAATAACGGCTTCATTTGGGGTAGATTATTTTCTTCCTCTTCCCTTAGTTCGATTTTAGTGTACTTACTGGCACATCATAATTATTACAAAATTAAAGGTTTTTGTTAATTAAGTAGTGGGACAAAAATAGGCTTACAATTTTGACGTGGTTATTTTTTCGATATTTTTTCTTACAAAAACCGCACATAGCCTACGCTACGTAAGGATTTTTGTAGGGAAAAATAGCGGAAAAAGAAACCGTCAAAAAGTAAGGATATTTTTGTCTCACTACTTAAACACAGTTTTAGGAGATTTGTTTTGCACGAAATTTGATATAGTATCAGGAATTAAATAAATGTACATTCTTTGTGTCGTTATTTTTTCTTTAGATGAATCAAATTTGACGCGAATACTCCCTGTATTTAAGGAAGATTTGAGGAAACACATTGGAAAAAGAGCAATTCAAACGGGTAGATTATTCTCTTCGTGTTCCCTAATTAGGTCGCACTGAAATATAGCTATTTTTTAATTAATTAAAATTATTTTGTAATTTATTTATTATTAAAAATTAGTTATTTATAAATATTTTTTATTATAAAATAATTTAAAAATATCCTTATTTCAGCAGAACCTAATTAGGCTGACGAAAGCATAATTCGCTATTTATCAGCATAATAAAAATTGTAATAAAGTTAATTTAAAATAAAATGCAAATTAACGTAAATTACTGATAATGAGTGATTTACCTAATTACCCAGTTCCCTAATTATCCAATGTCCAAAAGTCCAGTACATAGTATAGCTGTTAATTATTTCGTCTTCCCTTATTCGCTCACCACCGCTATTTCAGGACAGGACATCACGTAGCACGGTGCTTTCAGCCCGTGTTTTACGTTAGCTTGACATACATGCGCGAGATACGGGCAGGAGGCATCGCGCTACGTGCGAATGCTATACATTTGTGTAGCCTCTTTCAATTGTCCATAATTATACGCATATTGCAAGTGAAACCAACTTATTAGACTTTATTCATTATGGGGTTTGATAAATAGGTGATAAGAGCATGAGGGTATTTTCTTTCACCAATTAACCAACACCTATTTACCCGTTCATCTTTCAATTCAAAGAACTATTTTTCATGAAAAAATTTTTACTCCTCGCCACACTTATGTACATTGGTATGTACACAGCACATGCTCAAGCCGAATCGGACATCGTAATCACCGAAATCATGTACAATCCGCCGGGCAGCGATTCACTCGAATTTATCGAATTGTACAATAAAAGCGAATTTGGGATTAACCTCACCGGTTGGAAATTCACAAATGGTATTACAGCCTCCCTAAGCGGTATTTTTATTTCGCCAGGTAGCTATATTATATTGGCGAAAAATAAAGATATATTTGAGGCTACATTTGGCATGCCTGCCACCGAATGGCAAGATGGTGGACTCTCCAATTCCGGCGAAGCCCTCGTTTTGCGCAACGCCCAAGATATGATTATGGATACCCTTCGCTACAATGATAAAGCCCCCTGGCCCACCGGACCGATTGATCCCGATGGTAAAGGCGCATCTATCGCTTTATGTGACCCCGAATCGGATAATAATGACCCGGCTAACTGGGGAATCGGTGACACACCAACAGGTATTTATATTGATGGCGACCTCATCTATGCTCATCCGAACAGCACCTGTTCGGGCTTGGATTTGATACCGCCGATACCCGAACACGCCCATGCCATTTCGCAAAATGAAATCATCGTCGAATTTAATGAACCCGTCAATCAAACGGCTGAATTGTCAGCAAATTATACAGGAATCGGTACGCTTCTCGCAGACCGTGACCCCGCAGCACGAGAAGTAACTTTGACACTTGATACGCCGCTATCCGATGGCGTTTTGACTACATTTTGCGTGGAGAACGTACAGGACTTTCCCGGCAATCAAATGACTGACCTTAATACCGAATGTTTTGAGGTTATTTGGCACAGTACAGGCGAAATACGTGACATCGTTATTACGGAAATAATGTACAACGCGCCAGGTAATGACAGCCTTGATTTCATCGAATTACACAACCGTTCGGGTATCGACCGCAACCTCTGGGGCTGCTTTTTTGATGCCGGAATTGACTTTGAATTTCCTGAATATATACTCGGTGCAGGGGAGTACGTGATACTCGCCGAAGACTCCGCTAATTTTGAACTTACCTACGGCATTACACCCTTCAAATGGAGTGGAAATCTCGACAATAATAGCGAGAAAATTATCTTTAATTTCGTTGATGGAGACACGATAGATTTGGTCGATTATAATGACAATATGGGTTGGGATACTCTTGCCGATGGCTTAGGCTACTCCCTTGTTCTGTGTGATTATATGTCGGATAATACAGATTCATTGAATTGGACAATTGCCACGACCACTACCGGAATTTTTATTGAAGATTCAATAGAAGTCATCATGGGCACTGATACGCTACAACAAGCCATACAAATAGAAATGTTTGCCAATCCGGGCGAATATGACGGCGGATGCCCCGTAGCCGTTCAAAGCGTAGAAGAACTCACAGGCGTCAGTATTTATCCAAATCCAAATAATGGTGTATTTTTAATTGAAAATCAAGAAAATACACAACTCGAGTATCAAATATTTGACCTCTACGGAAGGGAAATACAACGAGGGAATCTGAATAATTATCAAGAAGAAATTCAACTAAAAAATGCTCCGTCCGGCGTGTATTTGTTACATTTAAAAGATGAATTTTCGTCGAAAAGTGTAGCGAAGAAGATAGTGAAAAGTTAGATAGTTAGAAAGTGTCACAAATTGGTGGTCAATTTAAAAAAATAAAAAACCCAAAAATGAACGGTCTTTCTGAAATAGATTGAGTGTGTCACAAATCGGTGGTAACACATTTCATCGACACCGTTTGTAGAAAAAGTGAACCTAAAGCTAATCAAGCTGCGCAGCATCGACACCGTTTGTATGCGCTAACGGTGTCGGTACTACCGTACCTTTTATAATACCACTGATTTGTGACAAACTCAAATAAATTCAAAAAGTAAGGATATTTTTGTCCCACTACTTAGGATTGTCTTTACCACCAATTTGTGACACACTTGAGAGATTTGAATGTATCACAAATCGTTGGCGGCACAAAGTAAAAGACAAATATATGTATTATTATTTTTATGAGAAAAAATTTGCTCCAAACACTTTCTGTGAAAGCAAAACAAGCCATCATTTACAACACTTTTGGGCATCTCGCTTTATCGACAATTAACGGAACATTTAGCATTCGTACTTTATCTGAATTTACCTTATGTAGTGCTTTACAGTCTCATTTAAAAGAGGTTTTAATATCGAATGTTTCGCCCCTTTTAAGGTCGCACTGAAATATAGCCATTTTTTAATTAATTAAAATTATTTTGCAATTTATTTATTATTAAAAATGAATTATTTATAAATATTTTTTATTATAAAATAATTTAAAAATATCCTTATTTCAGCAGAACCTTAGAAGGGAAAAGAACAAGCATAATGGGGCAAGTTATTTATTTTCTTTCACTTTGTGAAACATATAAGAAAAAGAACAATTCAGACGGGTAGATTATTTTTTTCGTCTTCCCTAACCATCAATTTGTGACCCACTCTTCACTCTCGAACGAACTCTCCACTCTCCAACACTCCACTAATACACCTTCCCTCGCCGCAATACAATCCAAATCACCACAGGCGCACCGAGCAGCGAAGTCACTGCATTTATCGGCAAAGTCTGTTCAAAAAACGGCAACTTAGACACCATATCACAGGCGAGCATCACGGCGATACCCACGAGAATAGTTGCCGGAATCAGCAGTCGATGTTGTTGTGTGCGAAAGCCCATACGAGCGAGGTGCGGCACGGCGATACCCACAAATGCCACCGGACCACAAAACGCCGTAATTGACCCCGCCATTACCGCCGTTGCGATGATAATATGTCGTCGAATCCGGCGTGTATGTACGCCCATACTACGTGCGTAATCTTCGCCAAGTAAGAGTGCATTGAGGGGTTTTGTGAGTAAAAAAGTCCAAACCGTACCTAATGCGGTCAATGGCAGCAAAGCCCGAAGTTCCGACCAAGTGACGCCACTTAGATTGCCGAAACTCCACAGTACAAAGCGTTTTAGGGCTTCCTGTCCGCTATAATATTGCAGCACCGTCACCACTGCGCTCACTACGCTACCGAGCATTAGCCCCACAATTAAGAGCGTAGCCACATCCTCCACACGCCGTGCCACGAGCAGCATCAAAGCCAGCACGAATGCCGCTCCTGCCATCGCAAAACCTACCAGCGTCCACTGATGAAAGGGATTGAGCGAAGCCGAAATGCCCAAACTTCCAGCCGTCAATATCAGCAAAGCCACGCCCAGCCCTGCACCCGAACTAATCCCCAAAACAAAGGGACCAGCTATTGGATTCCGGAAAAGCGTCTGCATTAGCAAACCACTCAACGACAAACCCACACCGGCACATATCGCCGTCAAAGCACTCGGAATACGGAAATTGAAAACAATGGTCTGCCAAGTGTTTTTCGTAGCTTCGCCACCTGTCAGTATCGTCAAAATTTCGGAAAGCGGAATAGCTACAGACCCCAAAGCAATATCCAACAGAAAGAGAATAAGGCAGGAAATAACAAGTAGTGTAAATAATATAATTGGCGACTTCACGGGGTAAAATTACGAACTAATTTGGTGAAATTGTTTTATTGTTGAATTGTTTCGCTTCGCTGATTGTTTAATTGTCGAATTGTTTAGAGGGGATTTTTGCGAAGCAAAAATTAAAACAATCCAACAATCCAACAATCCAACAATCCAACAATCCAACAATCCAACAATCCAACAATCCAACAATCTCATTCCAACTTTTTATAATAAAAAAAATCGTGTTTCGGCAATAATTCAGGGTGAAATGCCTTGATTAAATCCTTCAAAACCACATCTGGCTGCACTACTGCTGACTCGTAAATATCATATCCACCTTGCGGCGAAATGCGTTGGCTGCCATTATATAATTCATTATTTTTCAGGGCTTTAAAATCTGCGTAACGCTCGTCGGCGGCTACGATGTCTGCGGCACTATTGACCATGCCGATGTTAATCCACTTATCAGCGGCTTGTGCTTTTTCATACACCGTTTCAAAATCCAATTGAAGGCTTGATTTACCCTTATTTTCTTGCCAAAGATACGCTCCACCTGCATCCGTGATGTGATTTGCTACGTAACTTGTACCGCCCGGCACATACCAATTTCCCGAAAATCCCATGCCGACCATAACGAGAGGTTTTTCGCGGATATTATTTTTTACTAAATTCTTTAATCTCTTATAATTCATTGAAATTGAATCAAATACATCATTTGTTTTTTCTTCTTTATCGAATAAAACAGCGACGAATTTCATCCATTCGGCGCGTCCGAGTGGCGTATTATCGGTGTATTCGGCGAGGACGACGGGCGTGAGTCCGGCTTCGCGGAGCTTGTCAATATTATTGTCGGCACTCATGCCGTAGGTGAATACAATTTCGGGTTCGGCATCCGTTAGAATTTCGTAATTTAAGCCTGTTTCGTTGCCGATTTCTTTGATTTTTCCTGCCTCGATACGCTTGCGTGTTGACGCATCGTACACGTATTTTGCACCAGAAATACCGACGACTTTATCTGCCTCACCAATCGAATTGAGCAGTGCGAGATGCGTCGTAGAAGTACAAGCCACACGCCCTACCGGACGCTGAATGTATATCGCTTTTTCGGAAAATTCGGGTTTGGGTTTCCCTTTGTCATAGACGACATAAGTGAAGGACACCTTTGCCGCATCCCAAGCGTTTTTTACGCGTAAAACGGTATAATCTGTATGTTTTTCTATGGTGAAATTTTGGGCGTATTGGATGTTTTCTGCCTTGTTTTCCTTGTGGTTTATACTTGGTTTATTTTCGTTTTTACACGAAAAAAAACAGATAAAAAGGAGTACGTAAATTATTTTTTTATAAAATAAATCTATCATAAAAGGTATATAATTTAGCTTGTATTATTGGCGAAAAATAAGTAAATTTGTAAATAACTAAAGACCTATGGCAAAAGACTTTTATCGTAATCTCGTGAAAGAAGCCCTCGAAGCAGAAGGGTGGACGATTACGCATGACCCTTACCCTATGGATAAATGGGATCCTGAATGGGAAATAGATTTAGGGGCAGAAAGGGTGATTGGTGCGGAGAAAAATACCCGACAAATTGCAGTAGAAGTAAAATCATTTTTAGGGTTATCTCCTGCTCACCAATTCCACAAATCGTTGGGGCAGTACTTGAACTACCTCTTGGCACTCGAACATGTAGATAAGGAGAGAGTGTTGTATTTAGCTGTTCCTTCAAGTGTGTGGAATGCTGAATTTCAAAAACGCGGAATTTTACTCTCTATTGAACGTTATGGCATCAAACTAATCATCTATGATAAAAATTCAAAAGATATAATAAAATGGATACATTAGCATTAAAAATTAAAAAACATCAGGATGCGTTGACCAAATATCTGATGAATTTGGCGAATTATTATAATAATTCACTTGGAAATGAGCTAACATATCAAGCAGTTATTGATACGCATAATAACCATTTTCAATTACTTAAATTAGGATGGACCGAAGATAGATTTTATTATAACATTCTTATGCACTTCGACATCCACCCCGAAACGGGCAACATTTGGGTGCAGCAAAATAACACAGAAATACTAATTGATGAGGGTTTGGAAGAATATGATATTCGAAAAAAAGACTTTGTACTTGGTTTTCGTCCTGAATCTATGCGACCGCATTCCAAATATGCGGTGATGTAGGGTCAATCAAATTAATAAAATGGCTAATTTATTATTCTGATTTGCCTATTCACTCCTTTCGCATTCCGCGCCTTGCGTAATCCTCAAACATCGCTTCCTGTTCGGTTTCGGAGAGTAGGGGCGTGTCGTATTTTTTGGCTTGTATGCGCTGACGCAATGCCTCGTAAAGCGTTACGGCACAAGCTACTGATATATTCAAACTTTTCACCATGCCCATTTGTGGGATGACGAAATTTCCATCGCATAAAGCCAAGCATTCTTCGCTTACACCATCATGTTCATTGCCGAAAAGTAGCGCGACAGATTCTGTCATATCCAAATCGTACATCGAGATAGAGTCACGTCCCAAATGCGTTGCAAACACCCGTTTGCACTTACGGCGTACATGCTCAAAACATGCTTTTTTATCTTGATAAAAATGAATGTCCACCCATTTTTTAGCACTTGACGCAGTCTTTTTTCCACGATTCAATTTTTCTTTGTCTGTGTCTGTATATATCACGAAAATTTCACCAATACCTACGGATTCACAGGTACGCATGACTGCGCCAATGTTGTGCGGGTCATGCACATCTTCCAAAATAATGGTCAAATCCGGCTGTCTTTGGCTGATGACTTTTTTGAATCGCGCTCGACGCTCGTCGGTCATTATGATTGGGCGATCTTCTATTTTTGATATTTGATTTTCGATATTTTTTAATTTAGTGCAACCGTAATGTCCCCGGCTTGCGCCTCGTTAGTTCGATAGTACGCAGCGCAAGCGGGGGGCATTACGATAGGGGTTTACGTTAAGAAACGGACAAAACTAAGAAAATAATTTTGCGAAGCAAAATCAAAACGTAACACAGACATTCTTGTCTGTATTTTCATTGTACATACAGACAGGAATGTCTGTGTTACGTTGGCATCGGGAAGGCAAGCAAATCACCAATACCGAGTGCGAATAACCATAAGCCATAAATCGCATGTTCGATAGAAACGACGAGTAGCGATTTTGTTTTGTCATAAGTATAAGCGAAAAATAATCCGCCTACGAAAGTCATCAGTAGCACGACTACATTTTCAAACATAATATGCGCCAATCCGAATAGGAAAGCATTGGTAATCAGGAAGATAGTATTATTATTGAATAATTCGCGGTAACGGTGAAAAAAGAAGGTGCGGTAGGCAAATTCTTGTACAGTGACAGAGAGTAAGGAGTAAATAAGGACAATGAGAATGAATAATTTCAGGTCTTCGAATATCACAAAAATCGTATCGGGTTTGTAGAAATACATTAAGGCGTAAGCCGCTATAAATACGACCAATATTCTCACTATCAGCATTTTCCAAAAGTCCCAAGTGTAGAGACTCCAAAGCACCTGACGTTTGACGGGCTTATCGCGGACGACCACAAATATGCTATACGCAAAACAAGCAATAGCCAAGCCGACTTTGATGGGTGCAGGGTAATCCAATAAAAAACTACAAGGCAGCAGCACAAATAGTAGAAATAATTCAATGTATCGCATAGTAATCACAAAGATAAAATTTGATTTAAAATTGAGCGTGTAATGTTTAACAAAAAGCCTACATTTGCGTTCTAAATACGGGTGAAATATATTCATCATTTATCATTCAACATTCATTATTACGAAGATATGAACTACGATGTAATAGTTATTGGCTCTGGTCCGGGCGGATATGTAGCTGCGATACGTGCCTCACAATTGGGTTTAAAAACTGCGGTTGTGGAGAAAGAATCTCTTGGTGGCATCTGCCTGAATTGGGGTTGTATACCGACCAAAGCATTGCTGAAAAGCGCACAGGTTTTTGAATATATCCAGCATGCTGAAGATTACGGCATAGAGGTTGGTGCGCCGAAGGCAGACTTCGGAAAGGTCGTCAAACGTAGCCGCGATGTGGCAAATGGCATGAGCAAAGGTGTCACTTTTTTGATGAAAAAAAATAATATCGACGTACTGATGGGCTACGGTAAATTGGCTGCCGGAAAGCAAGTCGAAGTGACCGACAGCAAGGGCGCGAAAAAACTTTATCAAGCCAAACACATCATCCTCGCTACGGGCGGTCGCGCACGAGAATTGCCGAATTTACCGATTGACGGAAAGAAAGTTATTGAGTACCGAAAAGCGATGTCTTTGGATAAAATGCCGAAGTCGATAGTCGTGGTAGGCGCAGGGGCGATAGGTGTAGAGTTTGCGTATTTTTATAATGCGATGGGCGCGAAAGTTACGATAGTAGAGTATGCAGACAGAATCGTACCAAATGAGGACGCAGATATATCAAAAGAGTTGGGAAAGACATTCAAGAAAGCAGGAATTGATATATTAACGAAAGCCTCCGTAGAGAAAGTTCATACAGAAGATAAAGGTTGTAAGGTTGAGTATAAAAACTTGAAAGACAACAAGGTGTCGACGATAGACTGTGAAATTGTACTTTCAGCAGTAGGCGTCGCCATGAATTTAGAAGGACTCGGATTGGAAACTTTAGGTGTAAAAACCGAACGTGGACAAGTCGTCGTAGATGGATTTTATCGCACGAGTATAGATGGCGTTTATGCTATCGGCGACATCGTAAAAGGTCCTGCACTTGCACACGTAGCGAGTGCGGAAGGTATCACTTGCGTAGAAGCTATCGCAGGGCATAATCCCGAACCGATTAACTATAATAACATTCCCGGTTGTACGTATTGCCAACCCGAAATCGCGTCTGTCGGCTATACCGAAGCACAAGCAAAAGAAGCAGGTTACGAACTTAAAGTTGGCAAATTTCCGTTCTCGGCATCGGGCAAAGCAAGCGCAAGCGGTGTAAAACAAGGTTTCGTAAAGTTGATTTTTGATGCTAAATACGGTGAGATTTTAGGTGCGCACATGGTGGGCGCGAATGTAACCGAAATGATTGCAGAAATCGTCGTTGCTCGCAAGCTCGAAACTACGGGACACGAAATCATCAAAGCCATTCACCCACACCCGACGATGAGTGAGGCGGTGATGGAAGCGGCAGCCGCCGCTTATGACGAGGTGATACATTTGTAAAGTTTAAGTTTAAGTTCAAGTCTAAGTTTAGACTTGAACTTAAACTTTCAACGGTCATTCCAATTCCTTTGCATCCACTACACGCATGACGGGGTATCGTGTGTGTGTAGGTTCGTAATGTTTTGATTTTTTGTAAATGAAATCCAATTGTGCGTAGGCATTTTCTGCAAATTCTTTGTCGGAATTTTTCTTTTCTTCCAATTCGGCTTTCAATTCGGGGTTATTGCGGAGCATTTCGGCGGCTTCATCTTCAAAAATATAGGGCGAAAAGTATTCTTTTTGCATTAAAATCGAATCAAAAAAGTTCCACGCAAACCACGAATCAGGAGCCTGTGGTTCGAGTGTTTCTATGATGTAGCGATTGGTGATTTGGTCGGTTTTCACGATGTAATCTCCAGCGAAAAAATGTAGTGTTTGCGTCCGTTTTTTTACGACTACATTTGAATGCAAATAATGTCCTTCATAAGCATCTCTCGTGTCAAATTTATCTATAAAATACACCTCACCCTCTATCGTTTTATCTTCTGCCAATTGTGCCATTTCTACGCCATTCCATTGCAATCGCTCAATGACCTTGCGCCATGCTTGCGGAATGATGTAAGCATAAGGTTTTTCTACGGAAATAGTTGATTTATAATTGTTTAGAAAAGGAATGTCTTTTTCAAAAGGTGCATCATGGTCGTAATATAAATGGTCTAATCCGCTTACTTCGCTTGGTTTTTGCTTTGCTTCATAACCTTTAAATAATAGCTGCTCGACATGCTCGGTGTCTAATTCCCAATTGATGTCGAAGGTTTTTTGTGTGCGGACATTTTCGTTAGCTTGACGGCGCAATTTGGCAATTTTTTCACCATCTTTTTTTATTACATCAATCATTGATTCCATGAAGGCGCGAGTACTTGCTACGCGGTCTGTGAAAGGTTTGAGCATGTGTGTTTCGGAGATGAAACCAATGGTATTGAATAGCGCAGTATAGCCCGACGAATAACGGGGCAAATCAAGGAAACCGATAATGCCTTCATCAGGCGTCGTGGGTGCGTATACGTAAGGCGTCATTTCCCAATTTCGGGCTTTCATATCGGCGTAAAGTTGTGGCATGAGGTCATCGTTGAGGTAGGTGCCGAGTGTGGATTCGAGCTTATTGTGTTGGGTGGCAATCATCGTCATCGTGTATTGATAATCCGAGCCGTTGGAGGTGTGATTGTCAATAAAAATATCGGGTTGCCACTCGTGGTAAATCTGCGTAAAAGCCTGTGCATTCCGGGAGTCTGCTTTCACGAAATCGCGATTGAGGTCGAGGTTACGAGCATTGCCTCGGAAGCCGTAACTTTCTGGTCCGTCCTGATTGGCACGAGTGTGTGCATTTCGGTTGAGCGCACCGCCGATATTATACACAGGGATGACCGCAAGGACGATATTTTCGGGCAATTTCCCATCTCGCGCATAGTCGCGCAAAAGCATCATCGAAGCATCTACGCCACAAGGTTCGCCCGGATGTATACCGTTGTTAATCAATATGATGCGTTTGTTTTTACTCCGTAAAGAAGCCGCATCAAAATCACCGTCCGCAGAAAAAACAACTAAGTGTAAGGGCTTGCCAATGTCTGTTTTGCCATATTCGATCAACTTAATTTCCGCATAAGTATTCGCTAATTTTCCATAAAAATTAATCGCTTCATTATAGGTCGCAGTAGCGTTTGGATTGCGCTCGTGTGGCGTGCTGAAGTCGGGCGTTTTTGTGGTCGTACTGGTGTTTTGAGTAGTAACGCAGGCGGTCAATAATAGGAGTAAACAGAAGTATGTGATTCTCATAGTTTGTTAATTGATGATGTATTAGACTCTATAGATTTGTGAAAGAACCCAAAAATACACCCGAAAATCACACAAAACCCAAATTATTAAGTTTTTTTACAAAACTGTCCGCCAACAATCTTTGTTAAAAAGAATAAAGGTTTATTTTTGCCTTTAAAATGAAGAGAGAAGCGAGACGCGAGATGAGAGAAAATACATTTTTCACTTTTCACGTCTCTCATCTCATCTCTCTCGTCTCAAACAAAAATTATGTCAAAAGAAATTGCAAACTGCTTAATTATCGGTTCTGGTCCTGCCGGATACACCGCAGCTATATATGCTTCGCGCGCCAATCTCAAACCTATACTTTATACAGGTCCTGAGCCGGGTGGTCAGTTGATGATTACGACGGATGTCGAAAATTATCCAGGCTATAAAGATGGTGTCATGGGACCCGAAATGATGGAAGAGTTTAAAGCACAAGCCGAGCGTTTTGGTACGGATGTGCGCTACGAAATGATTACGAAAGTCGATTTTTCGGATTCGCCACACAAGGTTTGGACGGAAAGCGGCGAGGAAATGCATGCGCATACTATCATCATATCTACCGGAGCGAGTGCCAAATGGTTGGGCTTAGAAAATGAAAAACGCCTTGCGGAATCTGGCGGTGGCGTATCTGCTTGTGCGGTATGCGATGGCTTTTTTTACAAAGGAAAAGTAGTGGGTGTAGTCGGTGCGGGCGATACTGCAGCGGAGGAAGCACTGTACCTTTCCAATCTTTGCCCGACGGTACACATGTTTGTACGTCGTGATGAGATGCGTGCGTCTAAAATCATGCAACAACGTGTCGTAGCACGCGAAAATATCCAAATTCACTGGAACACTGAAACTGAAGATATTCTCGGCAAAACAGAGGTGGAAGCCGTCCGTGTATTCAATAATAAAACAGGCGAAAAGAAAGATATTCCGATGTCGGGCTTCTTCGTGGCTATTGGTCACAAACCGAATACAGATATTTTTAAAGGCTGGTTGGATATGGACGAAACGGGCTACCTCATTACAAAAGTCGGTAGTTCAAAGACTAACATCGAGGGTGTATATGCGAGTGGAGATGCCCAAGACCACATTTATCGTCAAGCCGTTACTGCTGCCGGAACTGGCTGCATGGCTGCGCTCGACGCCGAGCGTTGGTTGGGCATACAAGGCATTGTATGAGAACGTAGCGTGGTGCTTTCAGCCATGGATGCGCAATACGCGAACACGGGCTGAAAGCGCCGTGCTACGTTACATTTTATTCCGAAAATATTTTTTATAAACTGGTTTGCGAGCAGCAAATTGCAACCACATGATCGGATATATCAAATAATCCGTCAGCAGCGTAGGCGTTTTATACTCAATATCGTCGATGATGGTCGCGCCGCTTTCGGTGCGTATGATGCGGTGTTTGTGCTGCCAATCCTTTAGGAAAAACGGCAATTTGATGCCCTCGTCAATGAAGTAGGCTTCCGTTTCCGTTACTTTATCTTCCACTATTTTTGCATTCCAATCCTGCGATAAAAATCCTTTTCCCAAGCGGATATGTACCTCATCTCCCGTCTTACTTCCATCGAATCTTTTCAATTCTAAGGGCAATAAAGGCGGTTTTAATGCTACGAATAAATCGCGGTCAAAACGTGCGTACACCGTTTTGTAATCTTGTTCAACTTCTGTTTTGAGTAGTATTTTCATGTAGAATAATAATTGTGTAATGGTAGAACTACGTAAGGGTAGAATTGTTTGATTCTGTGAAAATTATCAATTATCAATTATAGCTTACTACTCATCCATGCTTGAAAATCCAGAATATTCTGCCGACTCATCGTATGTGCGGTTTCGTAGCTGTGAAAAGTAATTTTCATGCCTTTTTTCTCCAAAAAATCCTTGTCAGAAAGTGCATTTGCGAAAGGCAATACGGGGTCTTTTTTTCCATGCGAAATAAAAACGGACAAATCGGATAATTCAGGATTGCTTGCGATTTTCGTTTTTGCGGCATCGGGAATACTGCCGCTAAATGCTGCGATGCCCTTCACGCCGTCGGGCTGCGTCAAGCCGACCAAATAAGACATCATCGCCCCTTGACTAAATCCACCGATAAATACTTGTTCTTCATCTGCATTATACGCATCCGTGAGTTGGTCGATAAAATCAATCAACATCGTGCGACTTTGTTTCATTTGCTCGGCGTCAACGATGGCTTTACCCGACGGATTCGATTGATAATCATACCATTTATAGCGTCCGCCGCCCGCATCAAAAGGCGCACGTACCGCAACTACCAACAGCCGTTCGTCCAACATCGGCGCGATAGCAAACAGGTCGTCTTCATTGCTTCGCAAACCATGTAAAAGCACCAGCATCGGTACTTTACCATTCGATAGCTGAGGTGGACGGACTTTATGTTCCATCAGAAAATGGACTTCGGGTGATTCAGATTTTGTTTGAGGAGCTTGCACACAGGCTTGCAACAACATTAAGCCGAAAAGCAAAGCGAGATAAAATATTTTTTCCATGTATTAATTTATTTTTAATGAAATTTATAATGATATAAAATATTAGACTTTATTTAGAAAAATTTTGTATGCAGCTAACTTTGTCTTTTTCCGATACTCTTCACCTATTTTTCGCCCCGTACCGTAGGGTATGCGGCTTAAAATGAGGCTCGATTGTCGAAAAAATACAAAAGTTCCATGCATACAAAATATTCCTAAATAAAGTCTATTGATAATTAGTATTTTTTATAATTTTAAAATATTAAATTATTATTTTGTGATAATGATTTTTGCATAAATAAAGGTACACAAAAAACGAATTTTAGCGATAATAAATTCTTAGTGAAAGAAATTAAATAAATTGTTCCAAAATGCGCCGTAATTTTTTCTTCTAAGGTTCTACTGAAATAAGGATATTTTTAAATTATTTTACAATAAAAAATATTTATAAATAATTCATTTTTAATGATAAATAAATTATAAAATAATTTTAATTAATTAAAAAATGGCTATATTTCAGTGCGACCTTCTAAAGAATTCAAAAAATCGTTGCATAGCCATAGCTACGGAACTATTTTTTGTGTTTTTTAGAAGGGAAAAGAACAAGCATAATGAGGCAAGTTATTTATTTTTGCGTCGTTCCTTATGTACTGTTTTTCGTTAAACATCCTGATAAATTTTGCAAAAATTAATTGTCAACATTCATTTCTGAATTAATGTTCGTATATTTGTTGTCACATTTTTGCATTTTTTTATACAAAAAAATTAAAGTACTAAGGGCAGAGGAAGAAAATAATCTACCCGTCTGAATTGTTCTTTTTCTTATATGTTTCACTAAGTGAAACATATAAAAAAAATAACTTCTTCATTTGGGGTAGATTATTTTCTTCCTCTTCCCTAACTTAAACTTAAAATGAGTTATAGGAAGAGAATTGTGTTGTTACCGGGCTTTGGAGAAGACAAGCGGATTTTCAGGAAAGTTGCTCCATATTTGAGTGATTACGAACTCTTGCATATAGATTATCGAAAGGTATTGCATCAATTTACACCTGATAATATCGAGTTGGATACCTTTGTCAATGCTTTATACGAGCATTATGGCATCAACAAAAATGATATTTTAATTGGTCATTCTTTGGGCGGTTTCATTTCACATCATTTGCGCCAACAATTGGGCTGTGACAACTGCTTGATAGCCTCGTTTACCAATCGAAAGAAAATCAAATTGCCGTACAATTACAAAAAACTGGCAAAGTGGTTTATCGATAGTGGTGGTTTCACTTCTATTCCTTTTCAGCAAATTATCCGCCTCAAATATTGGAATAGCGTTGCGATGCCCGACCTCGAAAATTCTATCGAAGTTTTTGCAGAATACGGCAAACAAGATATTTATAAACTTATCAGAATCATACAACCTCGACGCAAAAGTTTTCTTCAGTGGTTGCTGCCCGACCCTGTTGAAGTAGCACCTTCCCTTATCCTTCATCCAAAAAAAGATACTATCGTAGCTCCGCCCGACGAGCCGCATATCCGACTGCCCGGCAATCATTTCAGCCCCGTCACCTATCCCGAAATCGTTGGTAGACATCTTCAAGAATGGCTCATTCGCCTCAAACGTGAGAAAGCACTTGATATGGAAATCGAAGCCGAATTGCGTGGCGCGGGAGGCTGGGAACGTGCTGCGGGTTACGAGTTACGAGTCAACGGGTTTTAAGTTTCGGGTTAATTTTCGCAAAGCGAAAGAATATTACTCGTTAATCCGAAACTCACAACCCGTTCCACTTTTTTTCGTAAATTTGCTTAAAATCTATACTGTGAAAGCAACTGAATTTAATTGGACAACTAAAGATGCGCTTAATATTAGTGCAAAAGATTGGCAGCCAGAGGGCGAAGTAAAAGCTGTTATTGCTTTAGTGCATGGTTTTGGGGAGCATTCCGGGCGTTATGAACATGTAGCCGAATTTTTTGGAAAGGACGGCTATGCAATGGTCGCTTACGACCGCCGGGGACACGGAAAATCGGAGGGAAAACGTGGACATACGAAAAGTTACGAAGCATATCTGGAAGAAATTGACCAACTGCTGGCATACACGCGAGAGCGGTATGCGGGCAAGCCTGTCTTGCTCTATGGGCATAGTCAGGGCGGCAATTTGGTACTTTCGTATATGTTGCGCCGAAGGCCTGATGTAAAAGGAATTATTGTGACTGCGCCCTGGATTCGGTTGGCATTTGAGCCGCCTTCGGCACTGATTGCGATTGGCAAATTTACCCGTCGGCTTATGCCAAGTTTTTCACAAAATAATCAATTAAAAGAAGGACATTTGTCGCGCGATGCGTCGGTGGGAACGCGATATGTTGCCGACCCTTTGGTGCATACCAAAATTACTTCCGAAACAGGTATTGGAATGCTCGAATCCTGCGATTGGCTTTTGGAAAATGCAGGGGAAGTACATCGCCCGCTACTCGTGATGCACGGCACAGGCGACGAGATTATTTCTATCGAAGGTACACGCGATTTTTTGAAAAAGTCAAGCGGAAATATTACCTTTAAAGAATGGGAAGGTGCGTATCACGAAATTCACAACGAAACGAATAAAGAAGAGGTGCTACAATACGCGCTGGATTGGATGAATCGGGTTTAGTTTATAAGGTTTACAAAGTTCGTATGATATTAATTATTACGTGCTAATTATTAAATTTTAAATAATACATAAATACTGTAAACTATATGAACCTTATAAACTTAGTTAGGGCAAACGAAAAGTCGTTTTTGTGATGTATAATATGCTGATTTTTAGATTTTCAAAAATCTACTCGGCGGACATTTTTTAAATGTCCGCCGAGTTAAATTGTAAATTTTAATTTCAATTAATTTATACAAATTTCAATTTTTTAATTGTAAAATAATTTTATATTAAATAGGTTATTTACAAGCCTTGTCGCCTGACATCTTCAAGATGTCCGCCGACTAATGCCAATCTCCCAGTCAAAAATTTATATTACAAAAATGACTTTCCGTTCCCCCTTATAAACTTAGTGAACGGAATAAACTCAATAAACCATTAAACTAATATGCAAACAGCAAAAGAATTACTCAAAGGTGTAGAAAGTCAATTTGACCCGTCGAAAGTACCGGGTGCGGACACGATATTTCATTTTGTATTGTCTGGTGATAAGGGCGGCGATTTTACGGTATTGGTCAAAGACGATAAATGCAAAATTACGGAAGGTCTGTCTGGCGAAGCCAAATGCACGATAAAGAGTACTGATGAAGTATTTGAAAATGTAATGACCGGAAAAATGAACCCAACGATGGCTGTAATGGGCGGCAAACTTCGCATCAGCAATATCGGCGAAATGATGAAATTTGCTAAGCCTTTCGGCTTAATGTAAGTTTTTAACTTGGAATTGTTAATGAAGAATTAATAATTATTTTAATTTATTATAACTGTTCCTCGTCCTCGTATTCGATATGCGGACGATAAGGTAGAAACGGTATTTTTAACAAATAACCCACATCATTCACCTCACTTTTTTCCATGTGCGTATCTACGCCATAGACGAGCTTCTTATTATCTACCACTATGTAAGTTTGGAAAATTCTATCCCAGAGTGAAAAGATATTGCCGTAATTGGTATCGCTATACGGTTGGCGATAATGATGGTGTACACGGTGCATATTGGGCGTACAAACGACCCACACAAGTGCATCATCCAACCACTTGGACATAGCAATATTGGAATGGTTAAATTGCGTCATCACAAGCGATAAAGATTGATACACAAATATCATCCATATCGGTGCACCGACTACCACGATAGCCAACAAAGTAAACACAAAACGAATGACGCTTTCGCCCGGATGGTGGCGGTTTGCGGAGGTCGTATCAATGTGTTGGTCGGTATGGTGAATAAGGTGGAATTTCCACATCCATTTGACATGGTGCTGAACGTAATGCGCGAGCCATGCACCCACAAAATCCATAAGCATCAAACCGACTAATGCTGTCAATAAAATAGGTGCATCGGACATCCAATTCATCACCCCGAAGCTGCTGGTATCTACCCATTGAGCGGTGCGTACCAAGAGAAAAGCCATCGACAAATTGACAAGAATGGTCGTAAACGTAAAGAAAATATTCAAGCCCGTATGCTTTACGCGACTATACGTTTTTAATGAAAATAAGGGCGCAGCATTCTCAATCAATAAGAAAATAGCCAAGCCCCCAACCAGCAAACCAGAACGGTGCAAAGTCGGCATATCCGAAAAATAAGCAATGAAAGCATCCATCTTTTTAATGATTAATGGTTAACGATTAATGTTTATTGTTTTTTCATACCTAAGTAGTAAGTCAAACTAATTATGATAAGTTCATTTGGCGAAATTTGTCCGATTACTTTGTTGGAGAACATCCAGCGTAGCTACGGCTATGCTGAATAACCTCCGCCTCGTACTCGAAAAAAT